>OCTV010000722.1_pt1 | contig 12626 bp, 9 predicted proteins | sample 1539101 | NCBI WGS metagenome assembly OCTV01 (sample SAMEA3991422, study PRJEB22521) | metagenome | biome: anthropogenic terrestrial biome; feature: sewage plant; material: sludge | place: Sweden | collected 2012-09-26 | reverse complement strand
AATAAAGAAAAATTTGATCACATTGAAAATTATTACCTGTAATATAAATTAATCTGAGAGTTATACTATTAATGCAAACCCCAATAACCTAAAATTTATTAAGGAGTGTAGTACAAATGAAAACAAATTATTCAGCACAAGCTAAAGAAAAGTTAAACCAGATGAAGATGGAATCAGCAGGAGAAGTAGGAGTTTCACTTAAGCAGGGTTATAATGGAGATTTAACATCTAAGCAGGCTGGATCAATCGGTGGACAGATGGTTAAGAAAATGATCGAAGGCTACGCAGAGAAATAGTAAAATTTAATACAATAAGAGGGCTTCATTAAGAAGCCCTCTTGTTTTTTAAAATGCTGAAAATACTGAATAATTTGATTTGCCGTGCTTTTTAACCTTATACATAGCCTCATCAGCTTCATCAATAATGGTCTCAAGGTTATTACCGGTTTCTGAGAAGAATGAAATACCAATACTGCAGTTTACATTGAGATGCTGATTGATAACCTGACTGTCAAAGCCACCCTTAAGAACATCAATAATTCTTTGAACAAACAGCTTGGTTTCATCCTTTGAATCATGTGAGTTAATGCACGCTATAAATTCATCTCCGCCATATCTTCCTGCAAAGCCACAATTTCTTACCTGAGCTTTTAGTGTGTCACTGATATACTTAAGGACTTCATCACCACAAGCATGGCTATAAGTATCGTTATATCTCTTAAAGTCGTCAATATCAATAAATATTACAGAGCTGACCTGTTTTCTGACTTTTGAAAGAACAAACTCATTAGCAAGTCGTTTTTTGAAGGTTTCACGATTGAATAATCCTGTAAGGCAATCGTATTCAGCACGCTGGATTAAAGCTTTTTCGCTGAGCTTTGCATTATCAATATCAACCATAACACCAATAATCTTATACTGTCTGTCTTCATTATCATATAACATCTGGGCTTTTAAAAGGAACCAGACATAGCTGCCGTAAATGGTCTTGAACCTGAATTCGCCCTGTGCTGTTGATTTTTTCGAAAAAGCGTAATCCAGAGCATCATGATAACGCTGTACATCTTCAGAATGAAGCTGTGCATGTGTAAAGAAGCTGTCCTCATATCTATCGGTCTTTGGTCTGTAGCCAAACATCTTATTATAATTCTTGCTGAATGTGACAAAGTCTTTTCTGAAATTATATTCAAATACTATATTGTTGTTCATCTCATTAATAAGACGATATCTTTCTTCACTTTCACTTATATCATTGAGCAGATCATTAAAGGATTTAGCTATTGTGCCGAATTCATTTTCGGCATCAATATTAAATCTTACAAAATTATTACCGTGCTGTTTTTTGCTCAGCGTCTGCATTATAGTAAAAACCGGCTTTGAAAAACGGGAGGCAAATATAATAGCAGTTGTTATGATTATTACAGTAAACACTATCAGCAACAGAAACAGATTGGAATTTATATTATTTGAAGCTTCAATTGAAGTCTTATTACTAACGGATACTATAGCACAGTTTATAGAAGACATCGGTTTTATACAGGCAATCTTTCTTTGTCCGTCAGCCTTAAAGCTTTTTATAACAGAGGATTTATTATTATCAAGTGCCTGCGTGATTTTTGGTCTGATATAATTACATTTGATATTTGTTTGATAGTTGAAAATTTCTGTAAATGGGAATTCAACCATATTTCCAGAAAAATCAATAAGACTTATGTTTGTTGATTCATAAGCATTATTTGTCCTTAACAATGTCTGAATTTCAGAAGTATCACAGATAAATATAAGCTTTCCTATGTAAACTTTTGCTTCATTATATAATTCAGTAACATAAGCAAAAGCGGGAAAATTATTTACTGCTTGTTCAGTCATAAAGAATTCTGAAAAGCCATCCTTGACTTTTATATCATTACCAAGCCTTTTTGCTATGCCATTTTCAAACTGGGTTGAAGAAAAAACCAAGGAGCCTTTATTGTTAAGAAGTATAATGTTTTTAATATTATCATTACTGTCAATTGCGGTTTCTGAAGTCAGTTTAAATAAATCAAGATTGTTAGTTAATGCGGAATCATCTGATTTCCCTTTAGAATAATTGGAGTTAGACGAAGCAAATTTTATTGTAACGGTTTCTTTTGCGAGTTCATCAGCATTATTCTGAACTTTTTTCATCACAGAAGTAATGACATTGCTTTTTTGAGATACAGATGTTGAAATAAACTTTGTTGCATTTTTTGTCTTCATATCAGATATTGAAATTGTCTGGAAAAGCCATAAGAAAAACATAGGGATAAGTGATAACATAAGTATAAATGTTATCAGTGATTTTTTAATTCGCATACTCATCCCTCCCTTTTCTTAATTATACTATATATATTCTAGTATTTCAATCTTCCAATCTATATTTTAATGTTTTTACTAATTAAAGAATTTTGTAATTCATTACATATGTTTCATAAATTTTTATTAGTTTATCTTAAATTATAGGTTGAATAATAAATCCGAATATGTTGGGAACGGCCAGAGCTTTTCAGCAATATTGGATTCAAGCTCATCAGCAATTCTTCTTACTTCATTCATACAAGGAATTACTGCATCCCGGAAATATGCTGCAGAATCAATATTGAGAATTGAGCTCTTGTTTGCAAGCTTGTTTTCAAGCTTCTCAATTTCTTCATCAAAATCATTAATAAGCTCTGAAAGTTTGTTTACAAGATTATTCTCAGCATGAGCATTTATGCCAATCTGCTTTTTAGCAATAATACTGTCACAAAGCTGTTTTGAATACTCAATAGCAACAGGAAGTATCTGTCTTTTTGCAACATGAGCCATTGTCTGTGCTTCAATATTGACTGTCTTAATATATTCTTCTATAAGAATTTCACAACGTGAACGGATTTCTATTTCAGAAAATACATTGTGCTTTGTGAGAAGGTCAATGTTTTTCTTATCAACATAACGAGGAAAAACATCAACAGCTGTTTTATAGTTTGAAAGTCCTCTTTTTTCAGCTTCAATAAGCCAATCTTCTGAATAGTTGTTTCCATTAAAGATAACCTGTTTGTTGCTTGCAACTGTTTCAACAAGAAGCTTATTAAGTTCTTCAGCGAAATTTTCCTTGCCTTCAAGTCTGTCAGCAAACTGTCTTAACTCTTCTGCTACTATTGTGTTGAGCATAATGTTAGGGCAGGAAATTGACATAGAAGAGCCAACCATTCTGAATTCAAATTTGTTTCCAGTGAAAGCGAATGGAGATGTACGGTTTCTGTCTGTTGTATCCTTAGGGAATGTTGGAAGAGTCTTTACGCCAAGCTCAAAGTGCTTGTTGTTGTCAGTTTTAACAAGCTCACCTGTTGCAAGAGCATCAAGTATTGCTGAAAGCTCATCACCGATAAATACTGACACAATTGCTGGAGGTGCTTCAAATCCGCCCAATCTGTGATCATTGCCTGCACTTGCTACTGATAATCTCAATAAATCAGCGTGTTCATTAACGCCCTTGATAACAGCACAAAGGAATGTTAAGAACTGAATGTTCTGCTGTGGGGATTTACCTGGCTCGAGAAGGTTAATTCCGTCATCTGTTGAAAGTGACCAGTTATTATGCTTTCCTGAACCGTTTACACCCTCAAAAGGTTTTTCATTAAGCATACAATACAAGCCGTGCTTCAAAGCTGTTTTCTTCATAACTTCCATAGTAAGCTGGTTATGGTCAACTGCAATATTTGAAGTTTCAAAAACCGGTGCAAGCTCGTGCTGTGCTGGTGCGGCTTCATTATGCTTTGTTTTTGAAGGAATTCCAAGCTTCCAGAGCTCGTTGTCAAGGTCCTTCATATAAGCTGATACTCTATCCTTCAGGGTACCAAAATAGTGATCGTCCATTTCCTGTCCCTTAGGAGCATTTGCGCCAAAAAGAGTTCTGCCACTGAAGATTATATCTTTTCTCTGATCATATAGCTTTTTATCAATAAGGAAGTATTCCTGCTCTGCACCAACTGTTGTTGCAACATAGTTTGTTGTTGTGTTACCAAACAATCTAAGAATTCTCATAGCCTGCTTGTTTACAGCTTCCATAGAACGCAGAAGTGGTGTCTTCTTGTCAAGCGACTCACCTGAATATGAGCAGAATGCTGTCGGGATACATAATGTTCCGTCTTTTACGAATGCATATGATGTAGGATCCCATGTTGTATATCCTCTTGCTTCAAAAGTTGCACGAAGTCCGCCTGATGGGAATGATGAAGCGTCAGGCTCACCTTTTGTAAGCTCCTTGCCGGAAAACTCCATTATTATTTTTCCATCACTTGAAGGATTGATAAAAGAGTCGTGCTTTTCTGCAGTGATACCTGTCATAGGCTGGAACCAGTGAGTATAGTGAGTTGCGCCCTTTTCAATTGCCCAGTCCTTCATTGCATTAGCAACAACTGCTGCAATATTAGGCTCAAGCTCCTGGCCGAATTCCCTTGTCTTCTTCATTGATTCGTAAACCTGCTTTGGAAGACGATCTCTCATTACAGCGTCATTGAAAACATTACAGCCGAAAAAAGATGTTACTGTCTCATTTTTGTTTATTATTTCTGGCATAAATTTACCCCCATAAATTTGCTTAAAATTTTTGTTTATTTAAAGCAATAACGCCTCGACAAAATTATCAAAGCGTTCTTGCATTTTAACTATGGTAATAATCTGTTTATATCTCTTGGGAACATACTTGTCATACGGATATTGGACATATTCAGAACCTTCATAAGAAGTCTTTCAAGTCCGATACCTAGTCCACCATGTGGTGGAAGACCGTATTTGTGTACCTCAAGATAGCTTTCAAAGTCCTTAGGATCAAGTCCCTGAGCCTTCATCTTTTCAAGCTGCTCATCATAATCGTGAATTCTCTGACCACCTGAAGTGATTTCAAGTCCTCTGAACAAGAGGTCAAACTTATATGCAACTCTTGGATCTTCCTTTGAGTTCATAGCATAGAATGGTGGCTTTGAGCTTGGGAAGTGAGTTACAAATATAAAGTCAGAATCATACTTTTCCTTCGCATATTCACAAAGCTTAACTTCGTCCTCTGGCTCAAGGTCGAATTTATTTGCACCATTACCCTCACCTCTCAATAAATCAAGAGCGTCAAGGAATGTTATAGATGGAATTTCCTTAATAACAGGAACATCAGCATCCAAAAGTTCAATTTCAGGCTGGTATCTTTCACGGATGAAATCCATAATAGATTTGAGCATTGCTGTTTCCATATTCATTACATCATACATACTATCTATATAGCCCATTTCAAAATCAAGACCAATATACTCATTAATATGACGTGAAGTTGCGTGCTTTTCTGCACGATAAACAGGCGCAATTTCATAAACTCTGTCGAAGAAAGCGACAGCAGTCTGCTTATAGAACTGTGGCGACTGATTAAGGAATGCAGGCTTCTGGAAGTAATCAATGTGGAATATGTTTGCTCCACCTTCTGCTCCCTGTGCAACTATCTTTGGTGTGTGAATTTCAGTAAAGCCGTTATCCTGCATAAATCTGTGCATACCGTGAACCAAGCCTTCCTGAAGCTTGAAGATTGCACGTTCATATGGACTTCTCAATGCAACGGAACGATTATCAAGATTTACATCAAGTGAGCAGTTAAGCTTACCCTGTGAAATCTTAAGTGGATATTCCTGTGCAGGAGTAGAAATTAGCTTTATTGAAGAAAGGACAATTTCAATGCCATTTGAGTCCTTAAGGTTTTCTTTGACGCTTCCCTTAACTTTCACAAAGAAACCTTCTTTGAGTCCCTCAATACTGTCATTACAGTTATCAGCACTGTAAACAGTCTGGATAACGTTTCTCGCTGTTCTTAAAACAATGAATGAAATACTACCCATGTTCTTGACTCTGTGAACACAAGCTGAAAATTCAATTTCCTTATCGATATTTGCTTTTGCTTTAGCAAGATTAAATTCATTGATAAGACCATTTCCGCCGACCATTAAGAACTCGCCGTTCTTTGATGGCTTATAGGAATTTTCATTAATATTCTTTGTGAGCTTTGAAGTGTCAGTTTCTGTTAATTCAGCAACTTCTTCTGATGTGTTGCCTTTATCAGACTTTGCACTCAATGAAGCAAGCTTGCTTTCTAATGTTTCTTTAATAATCTTTGGAGTAGCAACGCCCTTGAGCTCTTTTGTACATTGACCGATAAGGAAGCCGATTACTTTTGTTTCTCCGCCGATATACTGTTCAACAGTAGCCTTGTTCTTTGTTAGAACTGCATCGATTGTCATATCAACCTTTGCAGTATCAATTTCAATAATGAATCCGTTTTCTTTTGCAAGCTCCATTGGCTTCTTTGAAGTTTCAATCATCTGACGGAGAATTGTCTTAGCGTCATTTTTTGAAACCTTTTCAGTATCAGCCATTTCAACAAGCTGTGCAAAGTCCTTTGCTGAGAAAGGAAGACTTTCCATTGAAACTTCGCCGAGGTTAATTCTTCTCAAAAGCTCTGTAAGAACGAAAGCACAGATGCTCTTTGGATTGTTGTAAGCAACAACAGCCTCGTCATAGAAGTCAGAAACAAGCTTTGACTGGATAATGATTTTTGAGTCAACTTCACTTAATCCAAACGTATTAATATATCTGTTTAGTCTTATATCAGGCATTTCAGGGAGCTTGTTCTTGATTTCATCAAGCATTTCATCAGTGAAGTTTACCTGCATAATATCAGGCTCTGGGAAGTATCTGTAATCGTGTGCGTTTTCTTTTGTACGCATTGATTTTGTTTCACCACGGTTATCGTTGAAACGACGTGTTTCCTGAATAACCTTCTTGCCCATATCAAGAAGCTTTGCCTGTCTGTACTCTTCATACTCGATAGCACGAACAATTGACTTAAGTGAGTTAAGGTTCTTAATTTCGGCTCTTGTACCGAATTCCTTGTCGCCCGGCTTCATAAGAGAAATATTTACATCGCAACGGATTGAACCCTCTTCAAGCTTACAGTCGCTGACACCAGCGTACTGAAGAAGAAGGATAATCTGTTCAACATATGTTTTTGCTTCTTCTGCGCTGCGGAGGTCAGGCTCGGAAACAATTTCAATCAGTGGAATACCACATCTGTTGTAGTCAGGGAGAGATACACCATTGAAGTCATCGTGGACTAACTTTCCAGCGTCTTCTTCAAGGTGAATCTGATGAATTCTGATGTTCTTTTCTTCGCCGTTTACCTTAACAGGGACATTACCTTTGACACAAAGCGGGTAGTAAAGCTGTGAAATCTGATATGCCTTAGGCAAGTCAGGATAGAAGTAATTCTTTCTGTCCCACATTGAGAATTTATTGATATTACAACCAAGTGCAAGACCGGCTTTTACTGCATATTCCACTGCTGTCTGATTAATTACAGGAAGTGTTCCAGGCATACCTGTACATACTGGGCAGACACGGGTATTCTGCTCTCCACCAAATTCAGCGGAACAGGTGCAGAAGATTTTTGAATGTGTTGCAAGTTCACAGTGTATTTCAAGACCGATTACGGTGATATAGTTACTCATTTAGCATGTCCTCCCTTATATTCTTGGAGCGACAGGCGAGAAGCCTTGCTCGAATGCATCAGCGACCTGAATCAATGTAGCCTCATCATACGGCTTTCCTATCAATGACATACCAACAGGCATTGAATTCTTATCGTAGCCACAGGTTGTTGAAATAGCAGGAAGAGATGCTATATTAACAGTAACAGTACAGATATCTGCCTGATACATTTTTACAGGATCACTGATATTGTCATTTATTCCGAATGCTGTTGTTGGTGTTGTTGGTGTAAGAATTACATCACATTTTGTGAAAATTTCTTTATACTCCTGTCTTATCTTCTGACGGAGTGCAAGTGCCTTTGCGTAATAAGCATCATAGAATCCGCTTGAAAGTGCATAGTTACCAAGAAGAATTCTTCTCTTTACCTCGTCGCCGAAGCCTTCAGAACGTGATTTCTTGATAAGTTCATCATAGCTTACAGCATTTTCAGCACGGTGACCATACTTGATACCGTCATAACGTGAAAGGTTTGAGCAGGCTTCTGCTGAAGAAATAAGGTAATATGCAGGGATTGCATATTTAAGTGAAGGCATTGAACAATCAATAAGCTCAGCACCCATTGCCTTATAGCTTTCTGCTGCTGACATAACCTGTTTCCTTATTTCATCGTCAATTCCCTCGCCGTAGAATTCAGCAGGAATCGCAATTTTCATTCCTTTTAAAGACTGACCGATTTTTGCTGTGAAATCAGGAACAGATTCTCTTGAAGATGTTCCATCGTGTGGGTCATATGAACAGATTGAATTGAGGATAAGTCCGCAGTCGTGAGCATCTTTAGCGATTGGACCAATCTGGTCAAGTGATGAAGCAAAAGCAACAAGTCCGTATCTTGAAACACGTCCGTATGTTGGCTTTATACCTGTTACACCACAAAATGCTGCTGGCTGACGGATTGATCCGCCTGTATCTGAACCAAGTGCTCCTGCTGAAAGTGAAGCCGCAACTGATGCTGCACTTCCTCCTGAAGAGCCACCCGGTACCTTTGTCTTATCATAAGGGTTTTTAGTTTTTGCAAATGCTGAAGTCTGTGTTGAACCACCCATTGCAAATTCATCCATTGAAACCTTACCGAGCATAACAATATTCTGCTTATTGAGATTTTCCATAGCAGTTGCATTATATGGTGGAATGAAATTTTCGAGGATTTTTGAAGAGCAGGTTGTCTTTACGCCTTCTGTACAAATATTATCCTTTATTGCAATAGGGATACCTGTGAGGTCACTTGCTTTACCAGAATCAATGACTTCCTGTGCTTTTTGTGCATCCTTTAGTGCATTTTCTTCACTAACAGTAATATAAACCTCAAGGTCTTTATTGTATTTATTTATTCTTGTGAGATATTCTTTTGTAAGTTCTGTTGCGGAAATCTTCTTATCATCAAGGAGCTTTCGCATATCTCTGATTTTCAGTGTTGAAACGTCCATACTTAAACTCCTTTATTCTACTACTTTTGGAACAACGAAATAATTATTAGTACTTGTTGCATTCTGCAGAATTTTTTCTGTTGGCATTGATGGCAGCGATATATCTTTTCTCAAATCATTGAGGTAAATATTATTATTATCTAATTTTGCATCGTATTTTACATCAATTTCCTTAATAGTATCCATAAGATTTATTATATCTGTCATTTCATTTGCAACCTTATCAAGCTCTTTATCGGAAAATTCAAGCTTTCCAAGCTCTGAAAGATAGCTGACCATATTAAGATCCATAATTATTACCACGCTTTTCTCCAGATTTTTTAGCATATTACAAAAATGCAATAATATCACTAATACTAAAATAAAATTATACAACATTTTAACACTCTATGCAAGTATTTTATGCTGTAATTTCAGTTATTTACAGTGAGATAAACTATATATATATAAACATAATAGTTATTTTAACTAAAATATAAACTAACGCCTGCAAATAGTATTACCATTATACAGGAAAATAAAAGATTTCAATAACAAAAGTATTCCTTATGTCATATTATAAATTAGTACACTGATATAAGGAGGATACTATGCCTAAAATATATTTAAGCCCGTCAACACAGGAATATAATGTAACTGCACTTGGTAATTCAGAAGAATATTATATGAATCTTATTGCTGATGCTATGATGCCATACTTAAGATCAAGTGGTATTCAGGTAATAAGAAACACACCACAAATGACAGCAGGAAGTTCAATCACACAGTCAAACAACAGCAATGTTGATTTACACGTTGCACTGCACTCAAACGCTGCACCGGAAAGCCTTTCAGGACAGCTGACAGGAACAGATGTTTATTATGCACCATCAAGCTCAGAAAGCAAAAGATTCGCTGACCTTGTTGTACAGAATATTAAAAAGATATACTATCAGCCAGATAAGGTGCAGACAAGACCAACGGATTTTCTTGGTGAGGTTTTAAGAACACGTGCCCCTTCTGCTCTTATTGAATTCGCTTACCACGATAACCTTACAGATATGCAATGGATTGCAAATAACATAGGACCCATCGCACAAAGTGTTGTCCTTTCAATGACAGAATTCTTCGGAATTCCTTTTGTTGAGCCACAACCTGTTCAGATAGGTAGAGTCAATGTTACATCTGGTTCTCTCAATATCCGTTCAAAACCAAATACTGCTTCATATGTTGTCATTCGTGCACCAAAAGGCGCCGAGCTTCAGATAGTCGGTAAATATCAGAACTGGTATGTTGTTCAGTATAAGGGCGCAAACGGATATGCAAGTGCAGATTTTGTTACTATCTCATAATAATAAGTGGGCTACATATTAATGTAACCCACTTTTTTATTTCTTCTGCATATAGTTATAGTCGCCTATATCACTCTGCCACATTGAGTCATAGGCATTCTTCAAAACTTTTGAATACTTTGAATTTCTTGAAATTGCATCAAGAACAAATTCATATGAATAGTCAACCTTGATTTTCTTCACATCAACAGAATCATCAAAGAAAGCAAAATACAATGATTCAATTTTAATATTGTTATCCTTGATTTTGGTCAAAAATTCTTTTACTTTTCTTCTTTGATCTTCAATAGAATCATCAGAATTTATATAAATCATAAATCGTATACCAGTCTTTTGATTAGCAAGATAGTCCTCAACTGATATATTTATATCTGCTTCATTATAATAAACACATTGATATAAATTTTCATTAATTGAAAAGTCAGTATAAAAATCCTGAAGCATGGTTGATAAGGTTTTTTTAGCTTGATCTGATTTTAATACACCTATATAACTATCGCCGTATTTATCTTCGCTATTTACTGCTTTAACACTCACCTTGCGTCCATTTTTATCTTTTACATACGCATATGATGATGTTTTGTTTAACTGTCTTCCTGCTTTGTAACTTTCAAGAGTAAAACTCTGGTTGTATTTCAAAGAAAGATATTTAAGCATAACGGTTTTTTCGTTTTTATCATCTGATTTAGTTTTTGAACCAGAACATCCTGTCATTAGAATAGCAAAAATAACTACAAAAAATATTAATTTATTTTTCACTATGTCCCTCCATTCTGTTACAACTTTAAATTACCACACATTGCTTAAACTGTCAATGACTATTGAAGAGTTAGTTATCTGCAACAAAAAACTTCTCAGTCATATAATGAAAAAAGACTTTATTTTATAGTTGGGAGGGTTTATATGTCAAAACTGACTTTTCACTTATTAGGGCTCGCACATCTTGAAACCACAAAGCATAACTCATCCTGTGCATACACACAAAAAATTATTAAACTTGCAAGAATGATAAAAAGCTACGGACATACATTATATTTCTATGGAGTCGAAGGTTCCGACATCGAATGTGACGAATTCATACCGATCTCCACGCAGGAGGTCCTTAAACAGTGCTATGGAGAATATGACAGAAAAACCACCTTTTTCAAAAGTGAATCAAACGACTATGCACATCGGATTTTTAATAAGAATGCTATTGAAGAAATACTTAAGAGAAGAAACGATAATGATATTCTTCTATGCACAATGGGACTTGATAATTACGAAATAGCAAGTAAGGTACATCTTCTTACTGTTGAACCTGGAATAGGTTATACCGGAATTATGGCAGATTCCTTCCGCGTTTTTGAATCTTACGCCTGGATGCATCATATCTATGGACTCAATCGTATTGAGGATGGGGTATGGTATGACGCTGTTATTCCTAATTATTTTGACCTTGAGGATTTTCCATATCAGGAAGAAAAACAAGATTACCTTTTATACTTTGGAAGGATAATTCACAGAAAGGGTGTTCAGGTTGCTTCAGATGTTGCAAAGGTAACGGGACATCAGCTTTATATCGTCGGTCAGGGTTCACTTGATAATCCAAACGAATATCTGAATCTTGGCAATGAAAAACATATAAAGTACTTCCCTGCTGTTGAAGCTGAAGAAAGAGCAAAGCTTCTCGGAAATGCAAAGGCAGTACTTATGCCGACATATTATCTTGAGCCTTTCGGTGGGGTTAATGTTGAGGCACAGCTTTGTGGCACTCCTGTTATTACATCAGACTGGGGAGCCTTCCCTGAAACTGTACTACACGGTGTTACAGGGTATCGTTGCAGAGTTTTTGAAGAATTCTGCTGGGCTGTTAATAATATTTCAAACATTAAGCCTGAAAACTGCAGAAAATGGGCAGAAAGTAATTATTCGCTTGAACGTGTCGGAAAAATGTATGAGGAATACTTCCAAAGATTAAACACGCTCCACCAAGAAGGTTGGTATCAGTCAAATCCTGACAGAACAGAACTTGACTGGCTTGTGCGATATTATCCACAATAAGAAATGCCCTGATACAAATCTGTATCAGGGCATAATTAATTATGCTTAAGCAAGACGAATAATTGTCATTGATGCTGCAAAATTGTTTGTTAAATCTCCGTCAGCAAACAGGTTTGTAATAGCGGTTCCTGAAGTATTTATAAGATTCAATGTAGTAGTTGCTGTAAATAACAAAACAACACTACCGTTTACTGAGCCACCTGCTGTATTTCCTTCTACAACAAGATCTAAACCTGATGTTGCAA
>OCTV010000718.1_pt1 | contig 12659 bp, 12 predicted proteins | sample 1539101 | NCBI WGS metagenome assembly OCTV01 (sample SAMEA3991422, study PRJEB22521) | metagenome | biome: anthropogenic terrestrial biome; feature: sewage plant; material: sludge | place: Sweden | collected 2012-09-26 | reverse complement strand
GAACACTCTTTCCCTACACGACGCTCTTCCGATCTCGTGCTTAAATACATTTCTGAATTTATACACTTGCGGGCAATTTGTCTTAATTGTCGACAGCTGTACTGTCAGACTAATTAGTACATCATGCACAGCCCCCTCTTTGTAAGAGAACCTCTTACAAGATTATTATATTCGGAAATTGTCATCTTATAAGTGGAAATTTCTATGGAGGAAAGGACGAAAAACATGGCTTTGTATGCTATAAGCGATCTTCATTTATCGCTGTCAACAAACAAATCGATGGAAGTCTTTCCAGGTTGGGAAAACTATGTTGAAAGAATAAAAACAAACTGGCTAAACAAAATTACTACTGAGGATACAGTAGTTCTTGCGGGTGACTCTTCATGGGGAATATCTCTTGAACAATCACTTGAAGACTTCAAGTATATAAACTCTTTACCGGGAAGAAAAATTTTGCTAAAAGGAAATCACGATTTCTGGTGGACTACAAAAAACAAAATGGATATATTCTTTGCTGAAAACGGACTGAATACTTTAAACATTCTTAATAATAATCATTATGCGTATAATGATTATGCAATTTGCGGAACAAGAGGCTGGATTAACGAAACTGAGGAGCCTGCTGATAAAAAAGTTCTTTTGCGTGAGGCGGGAAGGCTTGAAGCCTCTATAAAATCAGCTTTAAAAGAAAATTTAAGACTCATTGTTTTTCTTCATTATCCGCCTTTATATGCAAATGATTATAATTATGAAATACTTGATGTTCTTCATAAATATAATATTGAAGAATGCTTTTATGGGCATATACACGGCAAAAGCAGTGGCTATGCTATACAGGGTGACCGAGATGGAATCAGTTACTCATTAATTTCTAGTGATATTCTACAATTTGAGGCGAAATTAATTAAATAATTTGGATAATGCGTCAATTTAAAATTATAAGTGTAGAAAATATTTAGGACATATGTTATAATAGCAAGGATATTTATAATTACTGGAGGATTCTTAAATGAATTTAAAATCAACAAATAAAGTGGAAACAAATAAGGTTGAACTTGAAATTGAAATCAATGCTGCTGATTTTGATGTAGCAGTAGAAAAAGCATACCAGAAGCAGAAGAAAAAGATTAATGTACCAGGTTTCAGACCGGGAAAAGCTACAAGAAAAATGATCGAAAAGACTTATGGTGAAGGCGTATTTTACGATGAAGCTATAAATGCAATATATCCACAGGTTGTTGCTGAAGCTGTTGAAGCTGCTGGCATTGAGTTTGTTGACCGTCCTGAAGTTGATGTTAAATCAATTTCAAAGGAAGATGGTGTTGTTATCAAAGCAATATGCACCACAAAGCCTGAGGTTGAGGTTTCAAATTATAAGGGAATAGAAATTACAAAAACTGTCAATGATGTAACAGATGAAGCTGTTGATGCTGAAATTGAAAAGCTCAGACAAAAAGGTATGAGAATGATTACTGTTGAGGACAGAGCTGCTGAAATGGGCGATGACGTTGTTATCGACTTTGAAGGCTTCCTTGACAATGTTGCATTCCCAGGCGGAAAAGCTGAAGATTTCGGTCTTTCACTTGGCAGCGGTCAGTTTATCCCTGGCTTCGAAGAAAAAGTTGTTGGACACAATATCGGTGAAGAATTTGATATTGATGTAACATTCCCAGAAGAATACCAGGCTGAAGAACTTGCTGGAAAGCCAGTTGTATTCAAGATTAAGCTCCGCGAAATCAAGGCAAAGGAACTTCCTGAGATTGATAATGATTTCGTAAAGGACACAACAGAATTCGATACAGTTGATGAACTTAAGGCTGACCTTAAGACTAAGCTTGAAGAAGCTGAAAAGAACAAAGCTGATGCTGAAGTTGAAACAAAATTGATGGATACAGTTATTGAAAATATGACTGGTGAAATTCCTGAAGTTATGTACGAGCACAGAATTGATGATATGGTTAACGATTTCGGACACCGTCTTTCATCACAGGGCTTGAACATTGAAATGTATCTTCAGTACACAGGAATGGAAATGGAATCATTCAGAAAGACTTTTGCAGAGCAGGCTGAAAATCAGGTTAAATTAAGACTTGCTCTTGAAAAGATTGCAAGTATTGAAAATATTGTTTCTTCAGACGAAGAAGCAGAAGCTGAATTTGCTAAACTTGCAGAAGCTTATAAGATGGAAGTTGAAAAGGTTAAGGCATATATAGCAGTTGAGGATATCAAGAAGGATATTGCTGTTGGCAAAACTGTTGACTTTATCAAGGAACAGGCTGTTATTAAGTAATATTTTAACCCTCACGGCTTTATATAAATGTTGATGTTTATGACATCGTTAATATGGAGGGTATAATTATGAGTTTAGTTCCTTACGTTGTTGAGCAAACCAGCAGAGGTGAACGTTCTTACGATATTTTTTCCCGTCTGTTGAATGACAGAATAATAATGCTTTCAGAAGAAGTAACTGATGCAACAGCAAGTCTTGTTGTTGCCCAGCTTTTATACCTTGAGGGACAGGATTCTGAAAAAGACATTAGCTTATATATAAACAGCCCTGGTGGATCTGTTTCTGCTGGTATGGCTATATATGATACAATGAACTATATCAAATGTGATGTATCTACAATCTGTGTAGGTATGGCAGCTTCAATGGGTGCATTTTTGTTGTCATCTGGTGCAAAGGGCAAGAGATTTGCTCTTCCAAGCAGTGAAATTATGATTCATCAGCCTTTGATTGCTGGTGGCGGAATTTCAGGACAGGTTAGCGATATCAAGATTCGTTCTGAATACTTTGTTAAGTTAAAGAACAAACTAAATAAAATTCTTGCTGAAAATACAGGCAAACCACTTGAAGTTGTTGAAGCTGATACAGACAGAGATAACTTTATGTCAGCACAAGAAGCTGTTGAATATGGTTTGATTGATAAGGTTATCAATAAGAGATAGGTGGGTGCATAATGGCAGGCAATGATGGAATTAAACGCTGCAATTTTTGCGGAAAGCCTGAAAATAAGGTCAGGAATATGTTTTCTGCACCAAATGTAAATATATGCGACGAATGCGTTTTGTATTGTTATGAAATTCTTGAGGAACAGCTTGGACTTACTCCAGCTGAAGGCTCAAATGTTAAGAATTTATCTAAAAAAGGTGATTTGAAGCTTACAAAACCAGCCGAAATCAAGAAAATTCTTGATGAATATGTAATTGGACAGGAAGAAGCAAAAATTTCACTTGCTGTATCTGTTTATAATCATTATAAGCGTATCACTAATGAGAATGATAACGATGTTGAAATTCAAAAGAGTAATGTTCTTTTGTTAGGACCAACTGGTGTCGGAAAGACTTTGCTTGCACAGACACTTGCAAAAATTCTTAATGTTCCATTTGCTATTGCAGATGCAACAACATTAACTGAAGCTGGTTATGTCGGTGATGACGTTGAAAATGTATTGTTAAGACTTATTCAGGCTGCTGATTTTGATATTGAAGCTGCAGAAAAAGGAATTATCTACATTGATGAAATCGATAAGATAGCAAGAAAGTCTGAAAACACATCAATAACACGTGATGTTAGTGGTGAAGGTGTTCAGCAGGCTCTTCTGAAGATAATTGAGGGTACAGTATCAAATGTCCCACCACAGGGCGGAAGAAAACATCCACATCAGGAATTCATTCAGATTAACACTAAGAATATTCTGTTTATATGTGGCGGTGCTTTTGACGGACTTGAAGCTTCTATTAAGAAGAGAACTGACAATTCATCTCTTGGCTTTGGCGGAAAGTTAAAAGCTGATTCAAAGACTAATGAAAATATTTTTAAGAAGGCAGTTCCACAGGACCTTGTGAAATTCGGGCTTGTTCCTGAATTAATCGGTCGTTTGCCGGTAATAACTGTTCTTGAAGAACTAGATGAAGATGCTCTTATAAGAATTCTTACAGAACCTAAAAATGCTTTGTTAAAGCAATATAAAAAGTTGTTTGAATATGATAATGTTGAATTGATTATACAGGATGATGCATTGAAAGCTATTGCTAAAAAGGCTATCGAGCAGAAAACCGGTGCAAGAGGATTGCGTTCAATAATTGAAAATATTTTAATGAAGGTCATGTTTGAAACACCTTCAGATTCTGAGATTTCTACAGTTATAGTTACACAGGAATCTGTTGAATCTGGCGGGCAACCAGTAATCGAAAGAACAAAAAAGAAATCTGTAAAAAAAGCTATATAATTTTAACCTCCCTTTACTAAGGGAGGTTTTTTGCATATTATTAACTTGCAAATTCTTTGTTATTATGCTATATTATTATAGTATATATTTATACATATTTGATAAAAAGTTAACTTAATTTTAGATAGGTGATTAATATAATGGATAGAGAAAGTAATGCTAAGCAAAATCAGATTATACCAGCACTTGCTATGCGAGATCTTGTTGTATTCCCAAGAATGCTGATACATTTTGATGTTGCGAGAATAAAATCAATTAATTCAATAAAGACTGCTCTTGAAGGAGATAGAAAGATATTTTTAGTTTCCCAGAAAGATGTTTTTGTTGAGAATCCTGAATTCAAGGATGTTTATAAGGTCGGTGTAGTTGCTGAAATCAAGCAGATTATCAAGACACCTGACAATGTCACAAGGGTGCTTGTTGAGGGGCTTTATAAAGCACGCCTTATTGACCTTTTCCACATTGACGAAAACAATATGAATGCTGAAATCAGAAGAATTCATAACACAAAGAAATATGACGAAGAAGATACACAAATTATTGCTCTTGTACGCTCCGTAAAAGACGTTTTTGAAGAGTATGCTTCAGTTATGCCAAAAATGCCCAAGGAGCTTAACTCCTCTGTGTTGAATGAAAACAATCCTGAAAAGCTTTTTGATGGGATTACTTTTAATATAAGCCTTTCAAATGATGACAAGCAGAGTTTTCTTGAAATTTCTGATATCAGTGAAAAACTAGCTTTGTTGGTAACAATCCTTACAAATGAAGCGGACGTTCTTGCTCTTGAAAAACAGATTCAGGAGCAGGTAAGTGAAAATATTGATAAGAATCAGCGTGAATATTTTCTTCGTGAACAATTGAAGGTAATACAAAATCAGCTTGGCGAAAATGAAGAATCGCCGACTAATGAAGTTTATGAATACATGGACAGAATTGCTTCTTTAAAGGTTTCTGAAGAAGTGTCTGAAAAATTATTCGGTGAAGCAAACAGACTGATGAAGATGCCATCAAGCTCACAGGAAGCTTCAGTAATCCGATCGTATCTTGATACATGTCTAGCACTTCCTTGGAATAAATCTTCAAAAGATAAGACAGATATAAAAAAAGCCAAAGCAATTCTTGATAAGGATCACTATGGACTTAAAAAGGTGAAAGACAGAATTCTTGAAACCTTTGCAGTAAGAGCACTTTCCCCTGAAATCAAAGGACAGATTATATGTCTCGTCGGCCCTCCTGGTGTTGGTAAGACTTCAATAGGTCGTTCTATTGCTAAAGCAATGGGAAGAAAATATGTACGCGTTTCTCTTGGTGGAATAAAAGATGAATCTGATATCAGAGGTCACAGAAAAACATATATTGGCTCAATGCCTGGACGTATTATCAATGCAATCAAGCAGGCTGGCACAAATAATCCACTTATTCTTCTTGATGAAATTGATAAGATGAGCAATGACTTCAGGGGTGACCCATCATCAGCTATGCTTGAAGTCCTTGACAGCGAGCAGAACTGTTCTTTTAGGGATCATTACATAGAGCTTCCATTTGATTTAAGCAATGTATTATTTGTTACAACAGCAAATACTCTTGATACAATCGCGCCGCCTTTGCTTGACCGTATGGATGTTATTGAGCTTTCAAGCTATACGCGTGAGGAAAAATTCAATATCTGTAAGAAGCATCTTATCTCAAAACAACTTAAGAAAAATGGCTTGAAGACAAGTATGCTAAAAATTACAGATGATGCAATATATACCTTGATTGATGCCTATACTAAAGAAGCAGGCGTAAGAACACTTGAGCGTAATGTTGCTTCTTTATGCCGAAAATCAGCAAAAGAAATTATTGAAGATAACATCAAGAAGGTAACAATCAAATCTGATAATGTTGAAAAATATCTTGGCACAAGAAAATTTCTGCCTGACCTTTATGTCAAGAAAGATGAAGTCGGAATAGTAAACGGGCTTGCATGGACTTCTGTCGGTGGCGTAATTATGCCTCTTGAAGTATTAATTCTTGATGGTAAGGGAACAATTGAATTGACTGGTAGCCTTGGCGAAGTAATGAAGGAAAGCGCAAAAATAGCAGTAAGCTATTGCCGTAGTGTTGCTGATAAATATGAAATTGACAGCGAATTCTATACAAAGAAGGATATTCATATTCACGCACCAGAAGGAGCAGTTCCAAAAGACGGTCCATCTGCTGGTGTAACTTTAGTAACAAGCTTGATTTCAGCCTTGTCATTAATTCCAGTCCGATCTGATGTTGCAATGACTGGTGAAATTACCTTGCACGGAAAAGTCCTGCCTATTGGTGGCTTGAGAGAAAAGACAATGGCAGCATATAAGGCTGGAATAAAAACTGTTATAATTCCTAAAGAAAATCAGGCTGACCTTGATGAGGTTGAAGATGTAGTAAAAGCCTCAGTGAATTTTGTACTTGCTGAAACACTTGAGGATGTGCTTGATGTTGCACTTGTAAAGGCTTGCGTAAATCCACATAAAGATTTTGTGAATGGTTTATTACCAATAAATCAAACGGAACATACTATACAATGCTAATATAATTTTGAAAGGCAAGAGCTAAATGAATTTTAATAAGGCAGATTTTCTCACATCATATGGGAAGTTTTCTCAGATACCGAAATCGACAAAGGTTGAAATTGCTTTTTCTGGGCGTTCCAATGTTGGAAAGTCATCATTAATCAATAAAATACTTAATAGAAAATCCCTTGCAAAGGTTAGTTCAATGCCAGGTAAAACTATAACTATCAACTTCTTTACAGTTGAAGAAATTTTTATAGTTGACCTGCCGGGCTATGGGTATGCAAAGGTTTCAAAATCTGAAAAAGAACGCTGGGCTGAGCTTATTGAGGGATATCTCCACGATGAGAGGAAACTTGCTCTTGTTTTTCAGCTTGTTGATATGAGACATGCACCGACAAAGGATGACATCCATATGATAAATTTCCTGATTGAGAGTGAAATTCCTTTTGTCATTGCTCTTACAAAGGCAGATAAGCTCACTAACAACCAAAGAAAGCAGCGAATGGAAGCTTTCAAAACTGAAATACCATATTTTAATGACATTACAGTTATAGAATTTTCATCGCAGACGGGAGAGGGCGTTGAAAAAATAAGAGAAATTATCGAAGAAGTATCTTCCGATGATAGTTTTTCACTTTCAGATGATAAAGAGGAGTAATGTTATGTTCGTTTCCGATAATCTTAATATTAATAATAAAGGTCACCTTGAAATAGGCGACGTTGATACAATAGATCTTGTAAGAGACTTTAAAACACCTCTTTATGTTATAGATGAAGCGTTGATAAGAGAAAAATGCAGGGAATACAAAAATGCTGTTAATAAGCATTTTAATGGCAAAGGTATGATTTGCTATGCAAGCAAAGCTTTCTGCTGTAAGGAAATGTGCAGAATTATCAATGAGGAAGATATGGGGCTTGATGTTGTTTCGGGTGGTGAATTATACACTGCAATCAGCGTTAACTTCTCAACAGATAAAATATTCTTTCACGGCAATGACAAAACAGAAGACGACCTAACTCTTGCAATAAGATACGGTGTAGGTCATATTGTTGTTGATAACATAACAGAGCTTGAAACTCTTAATATTCTTTCAGCTAAGCACCATAAGAAAACAGGAATAATGCTCCGCATAAAGCCTGGTGTTGATGCGCATACTCACGATTTTATCAGAACTGGTCAGATAGACAGTAAATTTGGCTTTGCTCTTGAAACTGGTGAAGCTTTTGAAGCAATAAAAAAAGCAATAGAGTGTGAAAATCTTGAGCTAAGTGGACTTCATTGTCATATTGGTTCACAGATTTTTGAAACTGAACCTTACCAGCTTGCTGCCAAAACAATGCTGGGCTTGATTGCAAAAGTTAAAAATGAACTTAATTATGAAATAAAAGAACTTAATCTTGGCGGTGGCTTTGGTATAAAATATACTGATGAAGATAGTCCGAAAAATTGTGATGAAATACTGGGACATATTTCCCAGACAATAGCAAAAACCTGTGAATTTTACAAAATAAATGAACCGTTTATTTATCTTGAGCCTGGTCGTTCAATAATCGGTTCAGCAGGTATTACATTATATAAAGTCGGCAGTATTAAGAATATCCCTGATATAAGGACATATGTTGCTGTTGATGGTGGTATGGCTGATAACCCAAGGTATGCGTTATATCAGGCAAAATACGATATGCTGATTGCAAATAAAGCCTCACAGGAGAAGAACTTTAAAGCAACAATTGCCGGACGATGCTGTGAAAGTGGTGATCTTCTTGGTGAGCATGTTATGATACAGACTCCTGAAGTCGGTGATGTACTTGCTGTTCTTTCTACAGGTGCATATAATTACTCAATGGCTTCTCACTATAACAGGCTGACTATGCCGGCAGTAGTATCTGTAAATAAAGGAAAAGCCAAGTTGATTGTAAAGCGTGAAAGCGTTGATGACATGATAAAAAATGATTTATAAATACTTTACTTTCACAGATTAATGTGATAAACTGTAATCATAAAACTATAACAGTCCGGAGGAGGATTTAACATATGAACAGTAAGCTTAAGGATAAGAATCTTGACGATTTATTCAAATCAGTATTATGCCTTGAAACAGTGGATGAATGCTATAATTTCTTTGAGGATTTATGTACGGTGCTTGAGCTTAAGGCTTTATCTCAGCGCCTTCAGGTTGCAAAAATGCTTAGTGAGCATCGTGTATACAGCGATATCGTCAATGAAACAGGTGCAAGTACAGCAACAATAAGCCGAGTAAACCGTTCATTGAATTATGGTAGCGATGGCTATGCTATCATTTTTAACAGGATGAAAAACAAGGATGAGTAGTTATCATAAATTTGCGCAGTATTATGACATTCTGACAAGTAATATTGATTATCAGAAGCACGCTGATTATTATGACAATATAATATCTCAACATATGCCCGATAAGGGCATTTTGCTTGATTTGGCGTGTGGCACAGGTAGCCTTTCTGAAGCTATGGCTAAAAAGGGCTATGATGTTATTGGTGTTGATTTGTCTGAGGAAATGCTGTCGGTTGCGCTTGATAAGAAGTTTGACAGTGGTTTGCCTATACAATATCTCTGTCAGGATATGTGTAAGCTTGATATGTATGGGACTATTGATGTGACAATATGTGCTCTCGACAGCTTAAATCATCTTCCTGATATAAATTCTGTAAAACGTGCCATTGAGCGCGTTTCTCTATTTTCAAACCCTGATGGAATTTTTATTTTTGATATAAATACAGTATATAAGCATAAGAACATCCTTGGGAATAATACATTTATTTATGATACTGATGATGTATATTGTGCATGGCAGAATACGTATAATGATAAAGATAATTCTGTATTGATTGAGCTTAACTTTTTTGAAAAGGACTCAGATATATATAGACGCTTTGATGAAAGTTTTTCGGAAAGAGCATATGATATTGAACAACTTACAGATACCTGTGAAAATGCAGGTCTGGAAGTCTTAAGCATATATGATTATCTGACAAATAATCCTCCAAGAGAGGACAGTGAAAAAGTAACAGTAGTAACAAGAAAGGTTAGATAAAGTAATGGGGAAAATAATCAGGACTATAAGTGCTGACGCATCTGTAGTTGCAAGTGTAATAGAAGCAAAAGACATTGTAAGTGAAATCGAACGCATACACAAGACATCAGCTGTTGTTACTGCTGGACTTGGACGTCTTGCTATGGGAACATCACTGCTTGGTTTTGGATTAAAGGGTAAGGATGATACTGTTACAGTGAGAATCAACGGAAATGGCCCAGCAGGGACCTTGCTGGCCGTATCAGACAGCTATGGTAATGTTAAGGCTTACGTTCAGAATCCTGTGGTAGAATTGCCTTTAAATCCTCTTGGAAAGCTTGATGTATCTGGTGCAGTTGGTAGGAACGGAAATATATCAGTGATTAAAGACCTCGGCTTAAAAGAGCCTTATGTTGGTCAGTCACCAATTGTTTCAGGTGAAATTGCTGAGGATATCACGAACTATCTTGCCGTAAGTGAACAGGTACCTACTGTATGTGCATTAGGTGTCCTCGTAAATCCTGATCTATCAGTAAATTGTGCAGGTGGATTTTTAATTCAGGTTCTGCCTTTTGCAAGTGATGAGGTAATTACCTGTATTGAAAACAATATTAAAGATATACCTGCTATGACAAAGTTGCTTTCTGAAGGTAAAACCGCTGAAGAAATCGGTTTGATGCTACTTGACGGACTTAAGCCAAATGTTCTAGATGATTTTGAAGTATCCTATAAGTGCGATTGCACTAAAGAAAGAGTAGAAAAAGCACTTATAAGCCTTGGACCAAAGCAGCTGAAAGAAATCTCGGAGGATCCTGTTACAACAGTTGATTGTCATTTTTGTAATAAACAGTATGCATTTACTTCTGAAGAAGTCAGAGGCTTGATCAATTAATATATAATATAAGGCATTGTTATGACAGTTTATTTTTATCATCGGAGGTGTGTAATGTCATATTTTTATAATGAAGACAATGATGATAATTTTGATTACAAAGTTTTATTTCCATATTTTATTCTTATAATTATCGTTATTGCTATTGTCAAAATGTTTACCGAAAAAATCGATATTGTTTATAAAGTTTTCTTGATTGCATTTTTTGTTTATATGTTTATTTTTATATTGAAGTTTATGATATTGAATAAATATAAGCCAAAACTGATTTCATATTATGATAATAAGGATTCTAACAAAGATCCATATGATATGCGTATTAATTATTTGCCTAACAGATCCCAACAAATTAGTAATATTGTAAAACAATCACACGAAGATTTTGATGAAAATGAATTTCTTGGATATGTTAATTCACTATATACATCTTTAATATTATCAAAAACAACTGGAAATGTAGATTTGGTTGCAGCTGGTCTTTCATCAGATATGATAGATAAATTTAGCGCTGAATTTGATAGTCTGAAACGTAATAATTTAAGAAATGAAATTAAAGATCTTTATATATCACAGCTTTATTTAACAAGCTATTATCAAGATAGTTTAAAGCAAAGCATTACTGTTTTTATTGTATTATCCTGCATGGATTATATTGTAGATGAAGAAAATGATACTTTTTTACGTGGCAACAGGGACTATAAATTACAAAAAGATTATAAATTAGTATTTGAATACAACAAAAACATAGAAGATTATAAAGAAGTAACATGCTGTCCGAATTGTGGGGCACCATTGCTTAACAGATATATGAATGTCTGTAAGTACTGTAATTACACCGTTCCTTTTAAAAATAGTGAATGGATACTCTGTAATATTCAGCCCATTACTTTAGCAACTGCTGATGAACAGATTATAGTTAATGGAAAATATATTAATGACAAACAACCAATTATATAGAAATACTAATATATTGTCGTGGAGGTATCGGAGTGGGAGATTTTTTTGGCTTTGTGAATAATATTCTTGATTCAGTACTGGGAACATCATCTCATGATGAAGACCCTTTTCAAGAAGAAAGAATAATGTATAATACAACTATGGCAGCTTCTCTTGAAATTGCAAATGAAAAAAAACAAATGAATGACAAAATCAGAATTAGAAATCCTGAGTTTAATCCGGAAGAAATGCTTGCTTATGCAAAGAAAGTTTTTGAACTACTTATAAATACGAGATATACGCAGAATATTGATAGCATTGAGCATTGTTTACATAATGATTTATATCAGAATATCTGTAGTGAATATAATCAGTTAAGAGCACAGAATCTGTTGAATTTCATTAAAAATGTAACAGTACATCAGAAACAGATAAAATCGTATGATATTGTTGACGATAATGAAGTAATGACCATAAATATAAAAGCACGCTTTATGAGCTATTTTATTACAGCTGACACTCGGCAGTATGTTCGTGGAAACAGATATGATGCAAAGGCATATTTAGCAGAAATGAAGTTTGCCAAGAATAAAAAGTATGATAAAGAAACTGAAAAATTACCTACTAATTGCCCTAACTGTGGAGCACCACTCAATGAAGCGTACATAAATGTCTGTTCCTATTGCCATACTGTTGTTCCTCTTCCAAAAAAGGAATGGTTGTTGATAAGCAATGATATGAGAGGAACGGCAATAGAAGATATGATGAAGAAATTTTAGTATATTTTTCTACAAGGAATTTTTATAAATAGTATTGACATTATAAAGTATATAGTGTATAATAAATTTCGTCGCTTAATGGTGACGACAATATGGGGGCATAGCTCAGCTGGGAGAGCATCTGCCTTACAAGCAGGGGGTCATAGGTTCGAACCCTATTGTCCCCACCATATTTGGCCTGGTAGTTCAGTTGGTTAGAACGCTAGCCTGTCACGCTAGAGGTCGTG
>OCTV010000715.1_pt1 | contig 12671 bp, 12 predicted proteins | sample 1539101 | NCBI WGS metagenome assembly OCTV01 (sample SAMEA3991422, study PRJEB22521) | metagenome | biome: anthropogenic terrestrial biome; feature: sewage plant; material: sludge | place: Sweden | collected 2012-09-26 | reverse complement strand
ATCATGCGCGCCTTCCGGGTCTGTGGCAGAGTGGTTGAATGCACCGGTCTTGAAATTTGTTGTAGGTAGCACAGTGGGTCTGTGGCAGAGCGGTTGAATGCACCGGTCTTGAAAACCGGCGTGGAGAAATCCATCGTGAGTTCGAATCTCACCGGACCCGCCAATAAAAACAAATGCTTACGCCGTATTTAAACCCAAAGTTCGAAGTAGAGCGTATACGAGCTTGTGGAAAATTGCTCTCCGGATTTAGGTGGCTAGCAAGCCCACTGAGGATGGTAGCGGTAAGCAAAATGTAAGCGAAGCAACTAAAGCTATAGAGGGGGGGCGATATGCCAAGGGAGGCAATTCGACAGTTTGCAAACGAAATTGAAATCCCCTACCTGCTGCACTTTACTCGTGCAGCAAACCTGCGTTCAATCATGGAGCATGGTATCTATCCGATTGCCAGGGTTCATGAGATCAATGCTAAACCGCAGATTAACGATCAGCATCGTTTGGATGGCCGCCTGAATGGCACCTCCATATCGATTGCGCATCCTAATTGCCAAATGCTCTTCAAATATCGAATGGCTGATGAGTCGGTTGACTGGGCGGTATTGGTGCTCAAGCGATCTGTTCTATGGCAAAAGGAGTGCGCGTTTTGCCACCACAACGCGGCGGACGCTCGTATCAGTCAGCAACCACTTGGGGCCTTGACCACGGAGGCTGCTTTCAGAGGGATGTTCGACGAGATTGTAGGCTGCTCTCCAAGGAGCGAACAGAGGCTAAAGCCTTATGACCCAACTGATGTTCAGGCTGAGGTAATGGTTTTCGACATCATTGAACCTGCATCTATTCGGGGTATTGTCTTCAATTCAAAAGCTGTTAAAGAGTCCTGTCTGAATCTTTTGAATGAAGACCAAAAAGCATGGGTTCACCAGAAGAACAAGGGGCTGTTCGGAACTCGCAGCTATTCTCGGCTGTACTAGAGCAAACCAATGGCTGAAAGACCTATCTTTATCCCAGCCGCAGAAGGTCCGGCGCTAGTCGAGACAAAGCACGTAGAGTTCCAGTGGTTCCCCGGCATGGCGGTGTCGCAGAAGCAGAAGTCTGTCGATTCGCTGCACGCCGCTGCATGTAAATTACCGAGCATCAACAAAGTGCTTGAGGTGTCCAGCAAATCCCGCGAAGGGCTTGGGGTGGCGCTTAGCGCCTTCAACCTGACATTTACCACAGTCAAACAGAACCGCACGTTCACTGTTGAATGTGCGTATCAGGGCAGCAAGGTTTTCGAGCGGGGTGGTCCATACATCGACATTTTCGGCATGACCTCACGCGAGGCCAAGAAGGACGAACGTCTGCGCTGTTCTGGTCGCCTTACCTCCTTCCGCTTCTTCGGTACCGATTGGGGTTTGGAGCCGCAGACAGCGTTCTATGACTGGCTCTACATCAACGCGCTGAAGAAGCAGCCCTGTGTCACCGAGCAACTTCAAGAATATTCTGCTTTCACCGATATTGAGTTCAATCCCGAGCGCTCGATTAATTGCCAAGCGTATTCCGTTGCACTGTACGTTTCTCTGCATAAGCGTTCTCTGCTGGAAGAGGCTACCTCGTCCAAGGAAGCATTTCTGCGGACAGTAAGAGGTGCTGCTATTTGCAACGCTCGGCAAGATGAGACGATTCAGCAGGGCTTCCAACTCTGACTGGTCACTATCTTTACCCGCTTCTGATCATCGCTTGTAGTGGCTTGCGGGCGGGATATCTAAAAATAAATCGCGCTACCCATCTGAGCAGCGCGATTTGATCTACCTAATTAGAACAAGCTAAGTTGTCCAGGATAGGAACGCCAATGTTGGCATACGTTTTCGTGCCGCCCGAAGCGGAATCGAACGTAGGCTCGAACAAAGACACCCTGAAACCTGTTGAAAGTACGGCGCATGCTGTTCTCCTAAGCGATTAGGAGGGCGCTTCTTGCCTACAGCAGTCAAATTTCTTATACTGGACTGTGTAGGTGGCGAGGTTACCCTCCACCACCGACGCCGTGGTCCTTCTAAATGACCATTAAAGTCATGCGGTTGTAAACCACATCCGAGCCCTCCTTTTCAGATCAAACCGTCTGATTCGGTGCCACCGTCCAAAGCGGCTTGGGTTGAAGTATCAGAAACGCCCTCTGCGCTAACAGAGGGCGTTTCACTTGGTATATCCGGATAGTATCTATCCAAGAATTCCTGACCACGTTCGGCAAGCTTAAAGAAGCCAAGCTTGGGGCTGGTGACGAAGCCATGCTTCGTCTTGTAGTTACTTGCCAACGAGCGCAACGATCCACGATTGTGCTTAAAGCCTTTTGCCGAACAGAACGCTTCCAACTCGTCTAGCGACTTTCCTTCCGCTCCGATATATCGCAGGATGATCTTGACATCGTCAGTCAGGCGTCGCTTTGGTAGTTCGTAACCCCTAGCTTCGGAAACCAGTTCCGGCAACTGAGCCTGAACAGCGCTAGCGCCTCCAGCCTTCAGCTCGTCCTGCTCCTGACTTTTTCTAGTCAGCAAGTCATCAAGTTCATCTGCATTTACAAAACTGTTCAGCAGCTCAATACGGCGCTCGCACTCGGTGATCTTCGCCTGAAGAAGGGCGATCTTCGCCTGTTCCTGTTCGATGAGTGATGAATAAGAGATTTTCATAGTAGAACGAGAGTATCACAGATCATTGCTTCGTCAAAGTAAACGCTGTGGCTGTCAGAAAAGATTGTGCTCTACGTTGCGAGTGGTGTGTCGTGTGTCTGCTGCCGTCTGTGTTTTCAACGGTTGAAATAGCTTAAAGAAAATGGGCTAAGTGACGCATTTTTAATTACTTTCAAAGGTTAGTATTTGCCGTGAAGCTAGCGCAGTAGAGGCTCATATAGGAGAAGCAGGGGGCGCCTGATTGCTAAGAGCACAGCAGCTCTAGCAAGAATGGTTGTCAGCTATCGTAAAGTGCAACAGGGGCAATTGCATTTTGCGTAGGCAACAATCTGCCTATTTCGCTAGCGTCAACCTTGAATGGATATAGGGTCAAATCCTCACATGTGTGACGGGGCGCAAGGACCAAGAAATTGAACTTATTTCTGACGCAGTGAAGGCGTTTTGCAAAGTCGCACTGGCTCGGTGTTGCTAACTGAGCGCTGACTACACAGTAAAGCTAGTCCAGCAGTGCTGCATAGGACCCCAGTGTAGGGGGCCGTACAATTGCGCAAGGGCGGCCAAACAGTTAGGCCAAGGGTAGGGGGTGGGCCTCGTGCGGATTCTCGCCCGTGTTTCCCCAAAAATTCAGTGTTTGCGTGCTACAACGCTCGCTGACGAACGAATTCGATCTCTGTCTCTCTGATCAAATCAGCAGCGGAAATTCCGAGTGCGACACCAAGCCCAATCAGAGTCGTGATGGTTGGTTGCCTTATCCCTCGTTCGAGGCGGGAAATAAACGTTCTATCGACCCCCGCCCGAAATGCAAGTTCTTCCTGAGATACATTCAATACGGACCTGTGTCGTCGCAGTACGGCGCCGAAGATGCTACCAATATCAGGGGCTTGCGAATTCGCCATAGGGCGACTTTCGCTTTTGGTGTGCCTATAGACAACGGCCTATGGGCACGTATACTGTCATACAATTAAGAACGTTGGCATTGTTCGTTCGCCGTCATGTTTAAAGTTGGCGTGTGCAAAAGGGTTCTCGTAGCCAACTACTTATAGGGTTTGATTGCCAAGTCAAATTACATATCGAGGTCTAATGATGAAGTACAGCGTTGCTGCTCTAGTTATCGCTCTTCTACTCAATGGTTGCGCTGAAATGGCGGACTCGGCATCAAGGATGGCAAACATTGGTGTGGTTGAACAGGAAAAATCTACATTTGATGGGGCTACGATAGTTAAGATGTCTCCGGCAGTTCTCTATCGTGAGGGGGCGATGATGGGGGTGCCCTTTAAACTGGGTGCCCGGTGGAACAGTAAAGCACCAGAGCAAGTGGCACTCATTCTTTCCTATTCGTCAGATGTCTCTGCAGGGAGTTCCTCCTACGTTGGATTTTCCGGGCTTTCTGTAAATATTGACGGCAAGATTTCTTCATATCGAGTTAACGCACCAACATCCCTAGATAGCAGCGGTTACAACACCGTCTCACGAACTATTTACACAGAGAGTGCAAACGCTGTGGTCATTCCATTGGTTGAGCTAAAGCGGATGTTGGCTGCGCGTGACTGTCGGCTGCGGATAGAAACAAACAAGGGTTACCAAGATGCTCAATTCTCTATTGAGCGTATCCCGGGCGGGCAGGCAACGGCAATTATTCCTCTACGGGAATTTTTGGGAGTAGTTGAGGCTACCGTTTCTAAACGGTAAATTTTGTTTTTGGCTGTCGCATTGCACTGGAAACGCTTCTAGCAATTTCGTTGCCATTGGGATCCTCTTCAGATTCGGCGCTAAGTTGTTGTTGCATGGGAAGCGCGATTGCCTCCCAGTCATTGCAGGAGAGCAGTGCCGGCCACAACGCGATTGGTCGTCCTACGGCAAACGATTGCTCTAGTCGCTCTAGCTTTCTCCGACTACCTACCGATATGCGTGACCTCATGGTTGGAGATTCGGCTTGCTGGAATGGTCAAGCACGGTACTGAGCGCCTTCCATTTCACCTTCTTCCGTTAAATCGGGTTTCGATGGCGTTCAAGCGGGTTGTAAGTTCATCTATCTCTTTGAGCCCGGCAAATCCGCTGATGCACTCAATCAGTAGTTTTCCTGTATCCGGGTCAATTTCTCCGTTGGCGATTGCCTGCAACACCTGCCGTGCCTGCTCTGTCAGTGATTGGTTGGTGTCAAGCGTGAAGGTCACTTTCTCGCTGCGGGCCTTAAGGGGGGGCGCAAGGCGTTGAAGGACTATGTTTGCTGCTTGTATGTCGCCGTTTTTTGCTGCAGCAATCACTACTTTTGCAATTGCTGAACCTTCCTTCTCGAGTTCCTCTGCTAAGAGGCTTTTACGGTTAAGGCTCCCTTTGGGGCGTCCCTTGGGGTTTCCTGACTGTCCGGGTGACCATCCTTGACGCGTTGTCTGATGCGCCGCTAGCCAGCTAGGGGTTTCGTTAGTGCTCACTGTTAACTCCATGCGTTGTTTTTTGCAGGGTAAGAACAGGGGGTGTCATGGTGAAAAACAGCGCTGGACTTACGGTGTGCTACATAACGTATGACAATGGTGTGTTCCATGCAAGATAAAACAAGTAGTTACAGGACAAGGAACAGCAAACTACTAATTTGTTGTTCGCTACTGCCGAAGCGCACTCCCCACCCCTAGGCCCCCCTCGTAGGCTTGCCGCAAGCCGGGGGCTCATCCTAAATTGTTGTCATATTTCACTTTTAGGATGAACCGCCCCATGGAACAGAAAACCTATACAAAGAGAACCAATGCACGCCGCGCAGCATTGCTGGCCGGCGTACCGCGCGAATTAGTCGAGATCAGCGTTCATAAGCTGCCAGAGGGGGTTCGTTTTGGTTGGAAGGTAGGTGAAAAGCAAACTCCAGCTATGCCTAAGATGCCCTCGCAAAATGTGACTTTGAGAGCGGGAGAGTTGGAGCGAAATGGGATCAAGCGCCCCAAGGCTGGCGGGGTGTGTGCGGCTGTATGGGATTGGCTTGATGCAAACCCGGATGTCGCTTTAAAAGAGGTAAAGGTTGCAGCCTGTGGTCATGGTTGGAACGTTAATAATGTTGTAAGTGAGTTTTATCAATGGCGCAGGTTCATCGGCATTCATAAGCGCTAATAGGCCGGGTTCTATCTGATAACTGTTTGGTAACAGGCTACTCGGCTACAATCGGCAAGCCTCTTGCAACCCGGATATTTTGCCAATGTCATCGCAGCCGCTGTTCAACCAACGTTTTCTCAAACAACGAATTTCTCTGCAACCTACACCTCAGGAGCACAAAAGAATCCTGCATCAGTGGGCGGAGGTAATCACGAGTGGCGCATTGCGCACGCAGAAGGAAACTGAGGTTCGCGGCCCGTTCATTCAGCGCTTCTTCACTGAGATTCTTGGCTATCGTCCAATTGGGTCGGGCGGACAAGATTGGACCATCAACGACGAGAAGCGAACAGGTACAGGTTCCGCCGATACAGCACTTGGCTACTTCCAAGTTGGCCAGAAGCGGGTTATTGCACCCGTCGAATTGAAGGGGGCAGACACCGCTGATTTGGATGCGATTATGCCCGGGCGGCACAAAAGCCCCGTCATGCAAGCTTGGGAATATGCAATGGACACGCCGGGATGCGAGTTCTTGCTAGTCTCCAACATGGTTGAAATTCGCCTCTACGCAGTTGGCCACACACGGCAGGTCTATGAGAGTTTCAACGTGGTTGAACTCGCGGACTCTGACGCAGCGTACTGGCGCTTCAGGCATTTGCTCGGTGCTGATAGATTCCTCAATGGCGAGACGACCACGCTCCTGAAAGAGAGTGGTCTCGCTGAGAAGGAAATTACCAACAAGCTCTACAAGGACTACAAAGCTTGGCGGATCAAGCTGCTGATTTCTATTATGCATGGCGCCGGCAAGACAGCTGACGCATTGATTGAACCCGTACAGAAATTGCTGGATCGTGTGCTATTCGTTGCCTTCGCGGAAGATAGGGGGCTTCTGCCGCCGAAAACGCTCTCGCATGCCGCGACATACCGTGACCCTTACAACCCGCGGCCGGTCTGGGAGAATTTCCTTGGCCTCTTTCGGGCAATTGACAAGGGTAACTTGCAGCTTGGTATTCCTGCCTACAACGGCGGTCTATTCGCACCTGATCCTGTACTGGACAATCTCCCAATATCCGACGATAGCTGCGCTATGTTCAGGGCATTGGGAGAGTACGATTTTGCCGATGATGTCTCCGTTACGGTGCTTGGTCACATCTTTGAGCAGTCGGTCAGTGATTTAGAGAAACTAAAAGAACTGGCAGGGCAAGATGGTTTTTCGCTCGACACGCTAGAGGCTCAAGCAGTTGAGAGCTCACGCTCTGTGAGCGGAAAACGCAAGACAGACGGCGTTGTTTATACCCCCGATCCTGTGACCCGTTTCATCGTTGACCAGACGCTTAGCAGTTATCTTGCTGATCAGCAGGCTGTTCTGCGAAAGGAGTACGCAAAGGAGCAGGATGGTATCGACGTTTGGCGCAAACCCACAAAAGAAGAGACCGCAAAGTACACAGGAAAGAAGAAGCAAGCCAAGCTCAAAAATACCGAGCGCCTTGTAGAGTTCTTGTTTTGGACAGAATGGCGAAATCGCCTATGCAATGTTCGGGTTGTTGATCCAGCGTGCGGCTCAGGTGCATTTCTGGTGGCAGCCTTCGATGTTCTTGACGCCGAATATCGTCGGGCAAATGAACAGATTCAGGCGATCACCGGTAACCCTGATCTCTTCGATATCAACCGGGAAATCCTCAATGCCAATCTCTATGGTGTCGATCTCAACCCGGAGAGCATCGAAATCACGAAGCTTTCGCTCTGGCTGAAGACAGCACAGTATGGCAAACCGCTTGAGAGCTTGGAGGCGAATTTAAGGGTCGGCAATAGCTTGATCACCGATAACTCTTTTGCCAAGCGGCCATTTGAATGGAAGGCAGAATTTCCACAGGTTTTTTCTGAGGGCGGGTTCGATGTTGTTCTCGGAAACCCCCCTTACGTTCGAATGGAATACCTGAAGCCGTTCAAGCCCTACCTCCAAAAACACTTTAAAGTCGCGAGCGGCCGAGCTGATCTCTACTGCTATTTCTATGAACTTGGCGTGATGCTGCTCAAGAGCGGTGGGCGCCTAGGTTACATTTCGTCATCGACTTTTTTCAAAAGCGGATCCGGCCAAGCACTCCGTAGATATCTGCTTGACCACACCCAGATAAGAAACATAGTCGATTTCGGAGACATCGAGGTATTCGATGGAGTGACGACTGATCCGGCAGTCGTGGTTCTTGATCGAGTTAGCAAGCCGAATCCCGCAGGCAACATTGCTTTCCTCAATTTGGGTTTGACAATGCCCGAGAGCTTGGCCGCAACTTTCAAACAGGATGCCTGTGCAATGGCGCAGGGGCAGTTGAGCGACGGGTCATGGCAGATCGAAGAGGATGCTCCCGCGGCCATAAGACGTAAGTTGAGCGAAGGTAGGCGTACGCTAAAAGACGTTTATGGCGCTCCTCTTTATGGAGTTAAGACCGGACTGAATGAAGCATTCGTAATTGATTGTGCCACTCGAGAACGGTTGATAGCGAATGATCCTAACTCAGCTACTCTTATCAAGCCTTTTCTCAAGGGCGCGGATGACCTCGCAAAATGGCGGATTGAAAGCCATGATCAGTGGCTGATCTACATCCCCAAGGGCAAGATCAAAATTGACGAATTTCCCGCCATTAAGGCACATCTTTGGCCGTTCAAGGCAAAGCTCGAGAAACGAGCAACCAAGCAGGAGTGGTTCGAATTACAGCAACCGCAGGACGCCTACATAAATGACTTCAATGGGCCAAAACTTGTCTATCCTGAGATGTCCCAAGGCGCGAAGTTCGCGATCGACGAAACAGGGTATTTTTTGTTGAATAAACTGTTTTACGTGCCGACGACTGACTGGTTTTTATTAGGGCTGCTCAACTCTCGCCTGATCTGGGCTTATCTTTTCGGTATCTCTTCACCTTTACGTGGCGGTGAGTGGCGCCTTGAGCTTCGCACACAATACATGGAAACGGTGCCGATCCCTGAGACCGATGACGTGGTTCGTGAGCAGATTGGCGCCTTGGCGAAGAGTGCACAACGTGCAGCAGAGGAACGCCGCAACCTGATGAAATCTTTCGCGCGTCGCGTATTGACAGACCTTGCGCCTGGAGGCCTTAGTGCAAAGCTCTCGAGCAAGTTGGAGAATTGGCCAGCAATGGATTTCAAGATGTTTGGCGTCGAAGTAAAGAGGCTATTTAAGGAGCCGATTCCCTTCGCTGAGCGGGATGCATGGCAAGAGCGATTCGAGAGGGATAGGCGGCGCGTTGGGGAGCTAAGCGCTGAAATTCTTCGCTGCCAGCGTCTTTTGGATGTTGCTGTGGCTAAACTATTCGGCGTGACAGCTGAGGAAATCGAGCTAATGGAACGCTAGCGACGAGGAGCATAGGCTGCCTCGGCCGCGTTTGATATTTCAACGTAGTTGTCGGCCGAGGAGAGCACTATTGGCATAGTTAAGAAATTAATATTTAAATGCTCGCCTACATAACAAAAGAGTGGATAGGGATGTTAATTAATGTATTAATTTATTAACTGTTACCACATGTCAGGCGGGGGCTTTTTTCATTTGCCTCAAAGTCGTAAGGCCAAGTAGCATTTTCCATTAAATTTGCACTGTTCCATTATCGAGTGCTTGTCGGCTTCGATTAGGTATCCGCTATCGACAAGGGAGCGCAAGGTTAGATCGAGAGCTGAGCTTGTGCCTAACCTGTGTCCTTTGAATGTGCGATCACTTGATACCCTTTTCTGCAGATACAGCCTCGGCACAATTCTTCGCTTTAGAAGTGTGTCGGGTATCTTGTAGCTCTCTGGTGCGCCGTTCTTTAAGTAGTCACTGATCATCGCCAGCAATTTACTCTCACGTGCGTGGTCATCATTTCCAATGTCGCCATTTCGCTTTCGGATTTGGAATACGGCTATGTCACTTCGGACAATCGTGAGGGCCCAAGTTGCCTGGCGTAGATGAATTTTTGGTGCTAAAAAATCGTCAGCTACCGCAAGTAGGCCAGCGATTTTTAGCGCTTTTAAATGTGCCCGATTCCACATTTGGCGTTCATATTCATCGCTTGTTTGGTTGATAAATTGAGTGCAAGTCAATTCGAATGTTTTTAATTTGTCATATGCATCATGGTTAGCAAAATCGACGCGGATCGGCGAAGGGGTGTTTATTGTTTGCTGGTATGGAATGGTATGTCGAAGTAGAGACTGCCAATGATCGAGTTCAGCTGCCTCCATTCCACTGCAGATATTGAATTCGTCGTTGGGCTCTGGGCGCTGGCCATCATAGGAAACTATGAGGAAGCGCGACATAAATCCGTCTTCCATCATGTCTGACGTGAGCGCCCCGAGGAAGGTGTCGGGAGTTGTTTCCCCGAGGAAGGAGAGTGCTGGGCGATGCACAGCCTGTAAGGACTTTTCACTGTTACTGTACGATCGCCCTTCGAGAAGGGTTTTTCCATACGCATCAGTCATGACCGTGCGAAGTTCCTGCATCGGGCCGTTCCGTATGTCGCCCATTCCTTTCAGCTTGCGCCCGAATTCGCCTTGCAAGTTTAAGAACCCTGGTTGGGTCAATATGGCTTTGTGCAGGGCGGGGCCGCTCACAAAATTTTCGCTGCGAATAAATCTTTCTGCACCTGGAACCCCCGCAAGTTGAATCAGCTTCGGTATCCCCTCGTGAATGCCGTCTTTGCCTATTCCACTGCGTGCAACAAGAATAATGTAAAGCGCTAAATCCTTGCTGGTGTGCGTTAGGTATGCACGGCCACAAACTCCAGCCAATAAAGCAAGCGTGGCGGTAATGGCTACTTCTTTAACTGGCATGTAGCTGTTGTGGTAAATGAAGTGGGCTAGCTCTCCTGCAAAGCCAGTTGGCCATGGTAGTTCCACATCTTGAGGTGTCAGTGCGGTTGTTTCATGTGAATGGCTATTCATGACTTCACCCCAGACAGCAGGACTTCTTGTGGCGTTTGACGATGATCGCCTGCCGGTACGGAAAGGGCATTTTGGTGATTGCCATACTGGCTGGTATTGGTGCAGATGCGCTCTTCAAGCCATGTATCAATGGCGCTGGGGTCATAGCGCACGGGGGAGCGAGGCGAACTAGGGTCAAGTTTGATGAACTTGGGCCCTTTGCCTTTTGTACGCCAAATTTCGAGTGTGTTGGCTTTAACGCCGATCCGAGCTGCTGCCAATATATTGTTGAGTAGCTCGCGTGATTCTTTTGCCATTTTGACGAATCTCCAAGACTCGCCCGCTGTGCATATATCAAAAAAAGGTTTGGAGCGGACGAATGGTGATGTCTGGTCGCTCTGCCCACTTAGACGTATTCGGGCGTGCCGAGGATCGGGTTCCTCGGCCAAGGAGTATTGCGCTCCCTAGTGCTTGCTGCTGCCACTTTACCAAGATTTGTAAAGATGGTGCAACTTAATTTCCATATGGCATAACGTCTGTTACGAAAGCGTTACGCTCGTTAAGCTCTAAGTGGCAAGATATTTTCACCATTAGCTATAGCGTCAGCTATCCGCCCTTGCTCCACAATCCAATCAGCGATTTGCTGTACCTGTGGCATCAAATATTCAAGGTGCGATGTTTCAAGGTAATGGCGTTCAGTCACAGACTTGGGAACATGGTTCGTCAGTAGTTCTACTTTGAACAAGTCAATTCCGCAGCAAGCAATGCCAATCGTCGTGAAGGTGCGTCTTAAGTCATGTGGTGATAGATGTAGTCCGGCAATCTCGCTCACCTTTTTCATCGTGTCGCGTGGGTCGCGGATATGTCCGCACTTGCCCCAGCTGGCAAATACAAAGTCAATGCCCTTGACGCGCTGGCGGGTTTTGAGCAGCTCAACGGCTTGGCTAGATAGCGGTAGATACACTGGATTTCGATTTTTCGGGTCGGGTATGTGCCACCAGCCCTCGTCCAGATTGACCCTGTCCCACGTTAGGGCGCTGGCTTCCCCGATTCTGCTGCCAGTTAAAAGAAGGAAGGTGATGAGGTCGATGCTAGCAAGGGTGTCGCGGGTGTATGCCTCCTCTCGCCACTTCTGAAGTGCTGACCACACTGCGCCAACCTTCTTTTCAGGGATGCGGCTTGTCTTTGCCTTGATTGGCGCCCACTTCTTATGCAGTACCTCAACGGGGTTATCGGTAAGGATCGCCGACCCATCCGGCTTGCGGTATTCCCGAATCGCGTAGTTGATAAGGGCCCTAAGAATAGAAAATCCTTGGTTTGCCTGAGCGGGGGCCGGTCCATCGCCACGCAAGCCGTGATTCTTAATCTCGTTGAACCGCTTAGTGACTGCCTCGCGGCTAATGCTCGAAACAGGTTTCTTGAGCCACGCTTCAAATGTTGTGGTCACATGGCGCTCGATTTCGGCCTTGCTGCTGTCCTTTAACTGGCGGTCACGCTTGTATGCGTCTGCAACATCGCGGAGGCTCACTGTCTCTGCTGCTCGTTCCTTTGCAACTGCTCGCGGGTCAATGCCTTGGCGCATGCTCCGTAAATGTTCGCGCGCAACCTCTCTTGCTTGGTCAGGCGTGAACACTCCATGTGGCCCGATACTGATGCGAGCTTCCTTGCCATTGACTCGCCCCTGTGCGATGTAGGTGCGCTTTCCATCTTTAGTGACGCGGAGGCCGAATCCGCGGTCCTGCTCATCCCAGTGCAGGTCATACCCGCTTGCCGGTGGTGTGATTTTGTCAATGTAGGTCTTTGTCAGCTTGGCCATTTTTTAGCCTCCTAGATGTGCGGTAAGTCCCGCGTAAGCAGTCTAGGTAAAGTTATGACAGACTACAAAAAATGTAAAGGACGCCAAGATGCATGTATTTATGCGGATCATAGGGCTTACGTAAGCTGTGAAAAGTAGCGTAAAGTCAGCCTACGAGTTACTTGAAAACCGGCGTGCTGAAAAGCATCGTGAGTTCGAATCTCACCGGACCCGCC
>OCTV010000714.1_pt1 | contig 12703 bp, 10 predicted proteins | sample 1539101 | NCBI WGS metagenome assembly OCTV01 (sample SAMEA3991422, study PRJEB22521) | metagenome | biome: anthropogenic terrestrial biome; feature: sewage plant; material: sludge | place: Sweden | collected 2012-09-26 | reverse complement strand
GAGTAGTAGTTGAACTTGTGTATGCTTCGATTACTACATTGAAGAAATAAGTAATATCAATTGAATAAAATCCTTTATTGAATGGGACTGGCTCAATTGTAAAATATGTGTTTATAACCTCTACATTCTTACATTTGATAAATGTCGCATTATCAATAATTGTTTTTGCAGCTCCATCTGTAAATATAACTTCCAAATCCTCCAAGCAATCCTTATCGCTACAGGAATCGAATATGCGTTGTGCTTCAATACATACTGCTTCTCTGAAGTTGCCAGAATTAGCTCTATTTTCGATCATAATTATCCCCCTTTTGAGTATATTAAAGTATTTAACTTCATTACATATTATTCAAGAGATAATTATTTAGTGACAATATTTTTAAGGACAAAACAAGAAATTACTAAAAATTATGTATTTTTGTCCACAATTTTAAAATTCTTAAGATTCCCTATTTTCTGTCTTCTTTCTTCAAGAACAGCCTCAACTTCTGAGTATGGCAATCCTTTTTCTGCGCACAGAACAAGAATATGATATAACAGGTCAGAAATTTCGTTAGCAAGCTCAACATTATCGTCATTCTTTGCTGCGATAATCATTTCACTGCATTCTTCACCACATTTTTTCAGGATTTTATCCTGACCTTTTGAGAAGAGATAACAGGTATATGAGCCTTCCTCAAAATTCTCTTTTCTGCTCAATACTATATCATATAAATTACTAAGTACATTTGACATAATTATTCCTCCATTATTTTATTAAAAAAGCAACTGTATTCGCCTGTATGACAAGCAACACCTGTCTGTTTGACATTAATAAGCAAAGTATCATTGTCGCAATCACCATACATACTGATAATTTTCTGTAAATGACCTGATGTTGCTCCTTTATTCCATAATTCATTTCTTGAACGGCTATAAAACCAAGTGTAACCTGTTTCTAGAGTTTTTTTCAGGCTCTCTTTATTCATATAGGCGAGCATAAGGACTGTTTTTGTATCATTTTCAAAAACAATAGCTGGTATAAGGTCGCCTTTTACAAAAAAAATATCAATATTATCTATATATATCTTCATATACCCTCCCTGATGCCTCTAACAGATATGTTCTTTTCAGTAAGATATTTTTTGACCTGACCTACTGTAAGTTCTTTAAAGTGGAACAATGAAGCAGCAAGAGCTGCTGATGAATTTGTTTTCTCAAACACCTCAGAAAAATCTGAAAGCTTACCACAGCCACCACTTGCAATAACAGGAATTGAAACAACATCACAAACAGCAATGAGCATTTCAATATCAAATCCAGCTTTTGTGCCGTCTGTGTCAATAGAATTCAGGCAGATTTCACCTGCACCAAGCTCCTGAACCTTTTTTGCCCATTCAATTGCATCAATGTTCATATCAATGCGTCCACCGTTTATTACAACAGTAAAAGTACCGTCAGGTTTTCTTTTTGCATCTATTCCTACAACCACACATTGGCTTCCGAATATGTCAGCAGCTTCTGAAATAAGCTTTGGATTTTTGACTGCTGATGAATTGACAGAAACTTTGTCGGCTCCCGCTCTTAAGGTTTCCCTGAAATCTTCTATAGTAGAAATTCCGCCGCCGACTGTTAGTGGGACAAATACTTTTTGAGCGGTATTTCGCACAACATCAAGCATTGCTCCCCTGCCCTCGTGGGAAGCTGTTATATCATAGAATACAAGCTCGTCAGCGCCTTGTTTATTGTACATTTCTGCACATTCAACAGGATCACCGACTTCTTTTATTCCTTCAAAGTTAACGCCTTTTACAACCTTGCCATTTCTTACATCAAGACAAGGAATTATACGTTTTGCAAGCATAAATAATCCTCCCTGTCCTTATTTTATTAACTGTGTAAAATTCTTTAGCATCCTAAGTCCAGCATCACCACTTTTTTCAGGATGAAACTGTGCTCCATAAATATTATTACTAAATACCAGAGCAGGAATTCTTATTTCATAATCGCAATAGGCTGATATATTTTCGTCATTGCAGTAAGCCTGATAAGAATGAACAAAATAAACATATGTTTCATCATTCAGACCGTGCATCAATGGGCAGTCATTCAGCACTTCAAGCTTATTCCAGCCCATATGAGGTATATTTAAGTTGGTAACATTTATTTTATCAATATTTCCTTTAATTAAGCCAAGACCGTCAGTTTCTACAAATTCATATCCTTTTTCAAAAAGTATCTGCATGCCAAGACAAATGCCAAGAAAAGGTTTAATTTGTGATTGCTCTTTAATTGTCTGAACAAGACCCGTATCATTAAGCATTTTCATTGCGGAAGGAAAAGCACCGACTCCAGGAAGAATAATAGAATCAGCATTTATTAAATCTTCTTTTTTATTTGTAAAGCAGTTTTTTATATTCAGATAATCAAGAGCATTTTTTACTGAAAACAAATTTCCCGCGCCATAATCAACAATCGCTATCATCTATAAAACTCCCTTTGAAGAAAGAACCTCTGTTCCATTGATTTTTAATGCATCCTTTAAAGCGTGTGCTACTGCCTTGAATAATGCTTCATTCTTGTGGTGGTCGTTATTACCGTAGCCACAGGATGTGTGTAATGTAATTAAGGAGTTCATAGCAAATGCTCTGAAGAATTCTTCAGTAAGACAATTATCATAATCCCCGGTTCTTGGATCGTGGAATTTGCACTGGAAAACAAGAAAAGGACGTCCGCTAATATCGAGCGAAGCAAAACCTAAAGCTTCATCCATTGGGATAAATGCAGTTCCATAACGTGTTATTCCAGCTTTATTGCCGAGCGCCAGGGCAAAAGCCTGACCTAATGCAATTCCTGTATCTTCAACAGTGTGATGACCGTCAACGACCAAATCACCAACGACATTTAATTCAATATCTACTCCACTATGAACTGAAAAAGCTGTGAGCATATGATCGAAAAAACCTATTCCTGTTGAAATTGAATGCTTACCTGTACCGTCGAGGTTAATAGTAAGCTTTATATCAGTTTCATTTGTTTTTCGTGATATAGATGCTGTTCTCATAATGACCTCCTGATTTCTTATTTTGTATACCAGTCTTTAATAAATTTACCGCTTTCAGTAAGCTGACTATCAGACCAATTTCCAGTTTTTAAATTCGTACCTGGTTTGAATATGCAACAGCTTTCATTCTTATCAGCAAGCGCCCAGTTATAATAACCTATATGATATGAATCAAGTAGCTGTAACCACTTTTTTGCCTCGTTAAAGTCATTACCACCATTACCATCAGCACTACAGTTACCAAATTCAGAAACAAGTACAGGTAAGCCTGCTTTATAGCACTGCGCCAGTCTGTCTCTTAATGATTGCTTGTGGGTTGCTGCATAATAATGTAAAGCATAAACAACATTTTTATCACTTAATCTGTTATTCACTGGATCCTGAATATCCTGACTCCATGTGCCTGTTCCGACAATGATTATTGCGTCTTTATCATATTTTCTTATTGTGCTGATTACCTTTTCTGCGTATGGTTTGATGTTAGTATTCCAATTAACATTACCGTTTGGTTCATTACAGATTTCATAGATTATATTAGGGTACTTATTGTATTTCTTTGCAAATTCATCAAAGAAGCTGATTGCGTCTGAAGTATATTTATTAGGATCACCTGGGTTCAAAACATGCCAGTCGATTATTACATACATTCCAAGGTCAATACAATACTGAATACCTTTATTCATAAGCTCCTTATTAACTTGCTTGTTATTAAGATAGCAGGAACCATTGCCATATTCATCAACATACATAGCAAGTCTAATGCTGTTTACGTGCCAGTTATCACGAAGTGTTTTGAATGATTCTTTTGTAACAATGTCAGGGAACCATGATATGCCATGAGTTGATAAGCCTTTAAGCTGATAGATATTATTGTTTTTGTCAACTATATGCGTTCCGTTAACTTTCAATTGTCCGTGCTGATTGACAGGAATTCCTATATTTGAAACAGGTGGTTTTACAGTCGTTGTTGAAGTATTAGAAGAAGAATCTTCTATTGAAGAACTATCGATCTCTGAAGATGACTCAGAACTTGATGAACTATCAGAATTACTTGAGCTATCAGTATTTTTTACTGAGCCAATATTAATCTTGCAGGATGAAAATATGAACATTACTATTACTAATAATAAGAGTAAAGGCTTTCTTAAAAGCTTCATAAATATGTCTCCTTTTAAACAATTCTAAATTAATAATTTCTTATAATTTTTTCAAATTTTTTAAGAACAGTAGCATTTTCTTCTTCTGTTCCAGTTGATATTCTTAAGTATCCATCAAAGCATCTTACAGCAATTGATTGTTTTAATAATTCGGTATATATTTCTTTAGCTTTATTAGTTTTAATAAATATAAAATTAGTGGAAGTCTTATATATCTTTTCTAAGCAAGAATAATTATTAGCCAATGCAACAAATGAATAATAAAAAGCTTTTGTACTTACTATAATCTGTTGCGTATTAGCTTTTAATATATCAGGATTGCTGAAAGCAACCTCAATAAGCTTCTGTGATACTAAATCAGTGTTATAAGGTGATTTTGCAGCTTTTAAAGCAGTAGTAACAGTTTCGCCAGCAACAGCAAAACCAAATCTGATTCCTGCAAGCCCGATTGCCTTTGAGCAGGTTTTCAAGATAATCAGATTATCATAATACTTTACTTCGCTTAAAATACTCTGATCCCAGAAATCCATGTAAGCTTCATCAATAACAACAAGACAGGATAAGCTCTTCACAATTTTTAAAATACTTTCCCTATCAATTCCGATTGAAGTCGGATTACAAGGGTTTGAAAATATAAGCATTTTTGCTTTGTTATTCTTGCAATAATCAATAAGCTTATCACAATCAGTTTCAAATGTATCATTATCCTTTGCAAACTTCAAAACTTCAAGCTCATAAAGGCTACCATAAAAAGCATACATTGAAAAATCAGGTGTTAAGGTAACAACCTTGTCACCGCTTTCAAGAAAACAACTTGTTATTATTGATATCAATTCATCAGAACCGTTGCCTGCCGTAACAAATTTATTATCTATACCGTAAAAATCAGCGAATGCATTAACAGCTTTTGTTGCATAAGGGTCTGGATATCTGTTTAAATCAAGTTTAGTTATTTCCGTAGAAATAATATCGGACAGTGAATCATTAAGATTTATGTAAGATTCATTTGCATCAAGTCTGATTTTATATTCCCCTTCAATCGGGTCATAAGGCTTTAGCTTTGAAAGTTTATTGTTAAGTTCATAAGCCATTAGTTAAAACCTCACTTTAATTGAGTTTGCGTGTGCTGTTAAACCTTCCTTTTCGGCAATGAGAATAATATCGTTCTTTGCATTTGCAAGTGCATTATCAGTGTAATAAATATAGCTTGAACGCTTTGTAAAGCTACTTACTGATAAAGGTGAGAAGAAACGTGCTGTGCCACTTGTAGGTAGAACGTGGTTTGGCCCAGCGTAGTAATCGCCCAAAGGTTCAGGAGCATAAGCGCCAAGGAATATTGAACCAGCATTATCAAGACGTCCGAGATATTCCATAGGATTTTCGAGTAAAACCTCAAGATGTTCTGGTGCAAGGCTGTTAGCAAGTTCTACGGCTTTATTTGTATTATCGCAGATAATTATAGCACCAAAGTCTTTTAATGATCTTTCTATTATTTCAGCTCTTGAAAGTGTTTTAATCTGTCTTTCAATTTCAGCAATTGTTGCATCAGCAATAGTTTCGCTTGTAGTAACAAGAATTGATGATGCAAGCTTATCATGTTCAGCCTGTGACATTAAATCAGCAGCGATATACTTTGGGTTTGCTTTGTGGTCAGCGAGAATTAGTATCTCACTTGGTCCAGCAATCATGTCAATATCAACAATTCCGTATAAAAGCTTTTTAGCGGTTGCAACAAAGATATTACCAGGGCCAACAATTTTATCAACTTTTGGTATTGCTTCTGTTCCAAAAGCAAGAGCAGCAACAGCCTGTGCTCCACCTGAAAGGAATACTCTGTCAACATCACATATTGAAGCAGCAACAAGTATATCTTTGTTTGGTGTGCCGTCCTTAAGAGGAGGTGTTACCATAATAATTTCTTTTACGCCTGCAATTTTTGCTGGAATTGCATTCATAAGTACAGATGAAGGATAAGCGGCTGTTCCGCCAGGAACATAAAGACCAACTCTGTTAAGTCCCCTTACCTTCTGACCGAGAATCGAACCGTCAGGTAGTGGATTAATAAAACCTTGTTCCTTTTGTCTGTTATGGAAGTCTGATATATTTTCTAAAGCATTGAGTAAAGCATTAACAAAGCTATCGTCAGCTTCTGTCATTGCGTCGTTAATAACTTCTCTTGGAACCTCATAATATTCAGGTAGCTTGCCGTCAAACTTTTCTGTATAAGCAAGAACTGCCTTATCACCATTCGTCTTGACATTTTCAATTATTTCAGATACAACAGCTGTGACCTTTTTATCTTTTTCGGCATTTCTGGAATCAAGCTTTTTTAAGAATTCGTATTCGTCTTTCCCATTTGCATATATCTTTTTAAGCACGTTATCACCTCAAATATTACTTTCTATCTGTTTTATCAATGCTTCTATTTCATTCTGTCTTAATTTCATACTTACCATATTGACAATTAATCTTGCTGAAATAGGTGCAATATCTTCAATTACTTCAAGCCCGTTTTCCTTAAGTGTTGTTCCTGTTTCAACAATATCAACTATTCCGTCTGATAATTCAAGCAAAGGAGCAAGCTCAACAGAGCCCTCAATCTTAACAATTTCGACATCCATACCCTTGCTTTCAAAGAAAGCTCTTGAAACATTCGGATATTTTGTTGCAATTGTTTTTACATCATAACCACCGTAAAATGAACTTCCCTTTTTGGTTGCAAGAGCAAATCTGCATTTTCCGAAGCCTAAATCAACAAGCTCAAAGAACTTGCCATGCATTTCCATAATTGTGTCCTTACCGACAACACCCATATCACAAACACCGTGTTCAACATATGTAATAACATCTGCAGCTTTTGCAAGTACTACTTCAAGGTTTGCGTCAGGAATTGAAAGAATAAGCTTTCTGCCTTTTTCGTGTAATGCGGTGCAATCAAAACCTATTTTTTCAAGCAGACCCATCGTATCCTTTTCAAGTCTGCCTTTTGTCAAAGCAATTCTTAATGGTTTATTCATTGTCAGCACCACCTTGCAAATTGATAAATTCTATACTTTCAGAAACTTTGCATATTTCTTTTATGCAATATAATTTTGCGTATTCTTTAACTTCTTCTATAGTTTCAAAAACTGCATTCTCAACTTTTTTACCTTCGTTGTAAAGCTTCTGAGCAACTGTAAGAGCTTTCATTTCATAACCATTGTTTCCAAAAACAATAATATCAGTTTTTGTGCTGTCAGAAGATTTATTGTTTTTTCTTATTATTGATGAAACTGCATCAACATTTATACCAAAGCCAATAGCAGGCACATCATAGCCAAATTCAGATATAAGCTTATCATATCTTCCGCCAGAAAGAACAGCCTCACCATAGCCCTGCAGGTATCCTCTGAAGACAATTCCTGTATAATAATTTGTACGGTTAACAATACCGAGGTCAACAGCAATTCTTCCGTTAAAACCTAATATTTCAAGCTTGTTATATAAGCCCTTTAAATCAGATAAGATAAGATCAATTTTCTCATCAGAGAATAATGTAGAAGCTTTTTCAAATACTTCAACCCCACCAAATAATCTTGGAAGTTGCTTTAATGCTTTTGTTATCTGATTATCACCTATTGAATCAAGGAAGTCATTCAATGCCGGATAGTTCTTCACTTCAATTAATCTTCTTATATCTTCTTCAACAGATGAATCAACATCAAGTCGTGAAACAAGTTCTGTAAAAAATCCTATGTCGCCAATTTCAATTCTAAAATTCTCAGAATCATATGAAGATAAAGCCTGAATAGCAAGCGACAAAACTTCAAGATCAGCTTTTTTTGATGATGAGCCGATAAGTTCTATACCAGCCTGAACTTCCTCATCACTTCTTCCTGAAAGAGCAGGATTGATTGAATATATACTCTGATTATAGAATAAGCGTAAAGGCAAAGCATAATCTTTAAGTCTTGTTGCAACCATACGCGCTATCGGAATAGTAGAATCAGGTCTTATTGCAATAAGTCTGCTCTTTGCATCAGTAAGCTTATATATGCACTCCTGCGGTATATAGCTGGATTTTTTATTGAATACATCAAAGAATTCAATACCTGGTGTCACAACCTCGCTATAACCCATGCCAATAAAAATATTCCTAAGATTGTTTTCTACTTCTCTTCTTGCCTGACATTCGTCAAAAAGCAAATCTTTTGTCCCCTCGGGGGTAATAAGATCAAATCTCTTCATAATTAGCCTCCACTTTAGTGTAGTAACGTGATACTATGGTATCATAATATCACACTGCATTGAAATTGTCAATAAGGCATAATATCTAAATTAAAACAACGTCATCTGGCTTGTATCAGGCAAATCACCAAAAGCGCCCATGTTTTTTAGCACTTCTATGACAGTTTTTGAGGCTGAACTTCTCGACTGGAATTCTTCAATTGAAATAAATTCACCCTGTTGTGCTGCTTCATAAAGGCTTTTTGCTGCGTTTTCTCCGACACCTTTTAATGAACAGAATGGCAGTCTTAATTTTCCGTCTTCTATTTTATAAATCGTTGAATGTGATTTATAAATATCAACTGGTAAGAACTCAAAACCTCTGCATAGCATTTCATTTGTGAGCATAATCATTTCAAAAATATTGTCTTCTTTTGTGCTTCGGTCATTTCCTTTTTGCTTAAGTTCATCAAGTTTATATCTTGTTGTCATTTTGCCCTTCACAGCAACTTCAGCGTCAAAATCTTCACCACGAACAGTGAAAATAGCTGAATAGAACTCAAGAGGTTTATGTACCTTGAACCATGCAAGTCTGATACCAGCAATTACATAAGCAGCAGCATGTGCCTTCGGGAACATATATTTGATTTTAAGACAGCTATCAATATACCATTGAGGTACATTATTATCAAGCATAGTTTGCTTCATTTCATCAGTAAGGAGCTTTGGAGCATTACCTTTTCTGGTAATTTCCATAATTTTAAATGAAAGCTTTGGATCAACGCCGTGATAAATCAGATAAGTCATAATACTGTCACGTGTTCCTATAACTTCACTGATTGAACATGTACCTCTTTTGATAAGCTCCTGAGCATTGCCGAGCCAAACGTCAGTACCGTGTGAAAGTCCGGAAATCTGTAGTAAGTCGCTGAAATTTTTTGGCTGTGCATCAAGAAGCATCTGCCTTACAAAAGCAGTTCCCATTTCAGGAATGCCAAGTGTACCCGTTTCACAATCGATTTCTTCAGTTGTAACATTCAATGCCTTTGGTGATGTAAAGAGACTGTAAACATCTTTATCACTCATGTTAATGTCCATAACAGACATTCCTGTCATATCTTCAAGATACTTATATAAGGTTGGCACATCATGGCCAAGTTCATCAAGCTTAAGTATTGTATCATGCAATGAATGGAAATCAAAGTGTGTTGTTATGATATCAGAATCAGACTTGTCCGCTGGATGCTGTACTGGAGTAAAATCATATACATCATAATCTGATGGAACAACAACCATTCCGCCAGGGTGCTGACCGGTTGTTCTCTTTATTCCTGTGCAACCTATAGTAAGTCTGTTTTCTTCAGCAGAGCTTACAATCATATTCTTTTCTTCAAGATACTTTTTTACATAGCCGTAAGCCGTTTTGTCAGCAACAGTTGCTATTGTTCCTGCTTTGAACACGTGGTCAGAACCGAACAATTCTTCTGTGTATTTATGAGCACGGGATTGGTAGTCACCTGAGAAGTTAAGGTCAATATCAGGAGCCTTGTCCCCATCGAATCCAAGGAATGTTTCGAATGGTATATCGTGACCGTCACGCCTCATATCTATATCGCAATTCGGACAATTTTTTGGTGGAAGGTCAAAGCCTGAACCAACTGAACCATCAGTTATAAATTCACTATGTTTACATTTTGGGCATACATAGTGCGGCATTAACGGATTAACTTCTGAAATTCCTGACATTGATGCCACGAATGAAGAGCCAACAGATCCTCTTGAACCCACCTGGTAGCCGTGTTCCATAGAATTAGCTACAAGCTTCTGAGCAATCATATACAGAACAGCAAATCCGTGCTTAATAATAGAAGTAAGTTCCCTGTCAAGCCGTTTTGAAACAATTTCAGGGATTGGGTCACCATATATTTCTTTTGCTCTTTCCCAGCAGATTCGCTGGAGGTCTTCTTCAGCGCCCTCAATATAAGGAGTATATGTACCTTTTGGAATTGCTCTGATATCACCATCAATCATATCAGCTATTTTATTTGTGTTTGTAACAACTACTTCAAAAGCCTTTTCTTCACCAAGATAAGCAAATTCATTGAGCATATCTTCAGTGGTTCTGAAATATAGTGGTGGCTGAAAATCTGCGTCTTTGAATTTTACAGAAGTAAGAATAGTTCTGAATAAACCATCTTTTTTATCCATAAAATGAACGTCGCCTGTTGCAACAACAGGAATTTCAAGTTCATCGCCAAGAGCAATAATTTTTCTGTTAATATCACGTAACTGCTCTTCGCTCTCAACGCTGCCGTTCCTAATCATAAAAGCATTGTTTCCAATAGGTTGTATTTCAAGATAATCATAGAATTTTGCAATTTCTATAAGCTCATCGTGGCTTGCTCCCTGGAACACTGCCTGAAAGAGCTCACCAGATTCACAGGCACTTCCTACTATAAGACCCTCTCTGTACTTTATAAGTTCAGATTTAGGAATACGTGGAGTCTTATGAAAATATTTGAGATTTGAATATGAAACAAGTCTGTAAAGATTTTTAAGGCCTACACTGTTCTTAACAAGAATAATCTGATGGAAAGATTTAAGCTTATTAATATCAATTCCACCAATGCTTGAATTAATTCTATCAATTGATAAAGTAGGATCTTTTTCTAATAATCTTTTTGAAAGGACTATAAAGATTTTCCCCAATACAGTCGCATCATCGCAAGCTCTGTGGTGATTAAAATCCCCTACCTTAAGATGTTCAGCAATAATATTAAGCTTATGCTTTTTAAGCTCAGGAAGCATACTTTTTGACATAACAACTGTATCAATTGATGTATACTGGAAATCAATGTTATGTCGGCTTGAACAAGAATTAATAAATGAAGTATCAAAAGGAGCATTATGCGCAACAAGCACTGGCTTGTCCCCACAGAATTCCATAAACTGAATGAGTGCATCCTTTTCAAGAGGTGCATCGCGAACCATATCGTCAGATATTCCTGTAAGTTCAGTAATTCTTTGAGGAATAGGCTTATGTGGATTTACAAATATATTGAAAGTATCTACTATTTCAAGATTTTTTAGCTTGACTGCTCCAATTTCAGTCATACGTTCAGTATTAGCGCTTAAACCTGTTGTTTCAAGGTCAAAAACAATAATTTCATCTGTTATTTTTCGTTTATCCACGCCAACAACTGCATGCTGATTATCATTAACCTGATAAGCTTCTATTCCGTAAATTAGCTTGAATTCTCCACCATTCTTCTTTATCTTTTCGACAGTATTCATAGCTTCAGGGAAAGCCTGACAAACACCGTGGTCAGTAATAGCAATTGCTTTATGTCCCCATTTGAATGCCCTGTTAACAAGCTGTTCAGCTGGCGTAATAGCATCCATAGCTGACATATTTGTATGTAAGTGAAGTTCAACACGTTTCTGTTCGCTGTTATCCATTTCAATTTCTTTTGAAACTTTCATTATATCTTTTGGCCTGATAACAACTTCATTATCAAATTTATCATAATTTGCTTCACCGGAAACTATAAGTGTTGAGCCATTTTTTATTTCTCTTATTGCGTCAGCCTTATTAACACTTTCAATAAGCTTTAAAACTATTGATGATGTATAGTCGGTAATCATTATAGAAATGATAACTTTACTTCCGTCACGGGTTACTTTTTCAGAATAGCTGAAAACATCGCCCCAGACAATTACCTTTCCGCTCTCCTGTGAAATGTTTTTTATGTCTATCATCTGACCATTATCAGATATTTTATTTCCTTTAATAATCGTTGCATTACTTTTTAGGAATGGCAGACCCGTAAAGCTAACAGAATTAACACTTTTAAGTTCAACAGGAGTATCATTCTTTTCAGCAGTTTTAGGTTCAGGTGGGACATATACAGGCATTTGTGATATAATATCTGCCTTCATTTTTTCGTGCTTGTCCTCATCATTTTCAAGAATACCGGTGACATTTACAGTTATATTTTTACTGAATTCTTCATAAACAATCTGAGGAATAACAGTTTCAAGCTTTGCCATTTTTAAAAGATTATAGCCACCGTTTTTAAGCGTAATTGTAAGAATGTTTTCTGAAAAATCTGCGTCAGCATTATCAAGAAAGCCGTTTACAACAGCAAATCTGGTTTTAAGCTTATGTACAAGCTCTGAGAAATACTCTGCATTGAACATATCAGGAGTATACTTGCATAGCAAATTAACGCCCTCAAGTCCGAGAGCGTTTTTCATATTATTATTAAAAATATTTATATTTGTATAAGTCTGTAAA
>OCTV010000712.1_pt1 | contig 12737 bp, 16 predicted proteins | sample 1539101 | NCBI WGS metagenome assembly OCTV01 (sample SAMEA3991422, study PRJEB22521) | metagenome | biome: anthropogenic terrestrial biome; feature: sewage plant; material: sludge | place: Sweden | collected 2012-09-26 | reverse complement strand
GAAACCGACACGAGGTGATCAGCTATTGGTTTGGATGTCCTTGGTGAGGATGGGCGATGGCCTGTACAACGACATGAACTTCTGCGCCGCCTGCTCATCCTTAAACGTCAGCCCCGCAAGAGAAATGCCATCAGGTGTCTTTTCCATCGGCTTGCCGGTAAGCGGGTTCGTGATCGTCACTCCACCCGTTGAGATCAAGTCGACGTAAACAAATCCGTCGGTCATTTCGGAGATGACCAATTCGCTGCAAACTGGGCAGTAACCCTCTTCGCGCTCTTGACCACCAGGTACTCCCATCCCACGAACGTCAGTTTTTAGGCGTACCCCACACTTTGGACATTCAATTTCATTCCACGACATAGCTGCTCTCCCTTTTCTCAATTACTTTGCGGCACTTCCATGGCCATACCGGTTCAGCATATTCCGATGCAGCCGATACCTCAAGATACGGCACCGCGAGGTCAATCATTCGGAGTGGCCGAGCAACGCATGAATAGTGTCAAAGTTGCTAACTTAACTGTATGTTTGTACAGTTCGTCTATGATTGTTTACCTGCACCGCCTCCGCGATCGCGGCTGGCCCATTCCAAAGTATCAACTGGCATTCAAGGATGGAGTCGCCGGCAACCTCACCTTGCACGAGGAACGTGATGCAGTTTTGAATCGCTACACCCGCATTGCTCGACTTCAGTCGCCAGCGGCCGCCACCAAACTCGACGTCCCTCCGTTGCTGGATGCAATCCTTGTTGAGCTCACCGCCGAGCGCCTGGTGTTGTCGGGCATCGAGCGGCACGAAGATGTTGCGATCGCCAGAATTGAGGACGTCGCGCAAACATGGGTGTGCTGGTTTAATCGACATACATGACCGACTGGGCGTTACGGCGGCCGGAAGAGTGGACAAAAAAACCCGGCCATCAAAAGATGAACCGGGCTGGTTATAAAGATCTACCTTAGATTTCCAGTATGCAGCCGCGAATCACGGCAAATACCAGATCAAACTCAGCCTTGGCTGCAGCATCGCGAGTGGGAAAGGTGAAATCACCCTCCCCTCCCAAGGTTTTCCGGCGATCATCGCAGGCGATACGCCATTTCTTGTCCGGATAGTTGTTGCTCACGCAACCACAAGCCCCATTCGGATATCGCACGCCATGAACATACCAGCCACCATGACGCCACTTTGAGTACACCGGATTCCAGTCTTTATTGGACATTGATTTCGGCCCTTTCAGGAAAACGCGGCGGGACATCGGAATCGCTGCCGACATCACCTTGTCCCCACACGACACGCCCATCGATCACGCAACCGATGGTCGCCCCTTTGGCACGCCACCAGGCTGCGTAGGCAGCTGGTCCAACCTTGTCGAGGCCAATGAATGTTTCATCGACGAGCGACTTCGCGGTAAGTGCAGCCACCGTGGCATTGTGTTCACCGACTGCAGACATGACCAAAGCTGCACTGTCGTGTTTCAGAATATCCACCATGCGACTTGTCTCACCTTCGGCAAGTTTCACGCCGAGCATGGGCGAATCAAAAGCCAGCGCCATATCTGCCTCAAGGGCTGCACGCTTGTCGATCAGGATGCAGTCATTCATCTGGCCAGCTGGGTAATGCCCATTGTCGATGTAAGTCTGCAGCTGGTCCGGTTTCAAATACCAGGATGAAGAGAACACCATCCCTTTGGAATCGATGCCATCGCCCGAGTTGCCGCCAAGGCCAAAACCCATGACGATATATTTGTATTCCGTTTTTTGCATTTGGATACTCCAATTAAAAGCGCGGAGCATCCCCAGCGGGCATGCCCCGCATGGGTTGAAATGATTGAACGGTTGTTCAGGACGCCATTAGCTGGCGCTGTTGCAAACCCGGTTAAGGGCGACTGAGATCCTCACTTATTTGGCCTGACTGGGTTACGCCTCGACATCAGCCAGGCAGGGCCGAACTGATTCCGCACTTGCCGCAGCAACGCTGAATCTTGCTCGCGCTCGTCGGCACCGGAGAACCAGGCGTTGGACAGCTCTGATTTCCAAGATCGACCATGCGCAGTCGCAAATCGCTGTAGAGCAGCCAATTGTTCCTGATTCGGTCCTTTCAGCACCGGCTCAGAAAAGTGGTCACCTGTCGTGATTTCCGCCCCGAACACATGGCCCGTCGCGAAATAGCCGTTCTGACGAATGTACCAATCTGGCGGATCAAACGGCTTCACAAGCAAGCCAAGATAACCGTCCTGAACGAAATAGCCGATGACCCTGGCCAGACCGATCGAATTGATACGAACCTCGACAATATCGCCAACTTCTGGCGGTTGCTCCGGTCGCGACCAGAGAGGGTTTCCAGTTACGGAAGCTAGGCGTTTGCCATTTTCAAATACCGCATGCTCAAACTGCGGCCGCGCGTCAAACTCTTGATAGCTCATGAACATCTCCTTGTTGCCCACAGGTCGCCCGAGGGCGAACCCTCCGGGCGGTGAATGGACTACAGAAGAATTCAGCTTTCGCTACCAGCTTCGCCTTCGGCTTCGACTGCTTTGTAGATCGTCTCGATGATTACGGCATTCACGTCGGCCAGATAGGATCCGGCGTCGTAGACCTCAACCACACCACCATCGAGCGCCGGCCTGGTGGCCACCTGGTCGCTACCCTCAATATCGTAGTCATAGACCAGATATTCGACGGGTACATTCGCGGTAACGCCCTGGATGATCCCGCCATCAAGGCCGATGACAATACGCACTGGCCGTTGATCAACATAGGCCAGCGAATCGCAGCTCGGGCACCGGCCAACGGGAGACGGATCCCCCGGCGTCAGGCAACAGGAACCGATATTGCCGGCTTCACTGGCTTTCCCCTTCCAGTCGCAGTTACTGCAGTGCGATGGTGTATCGCCAAGGTCGTCGACCTCGCCAACGGTATAGGCTTCAGATGTCATATGTTTTTCTCCATGGTAAGCGCCACAGAGAGGTTCGCCCCGGAGGGCGATTAAACCCCTCAGAGGCATTGGTGATTTCAAAGCTGAGGCAAAGCCCGTTGCGGATCGCCGGCGGCATTGACCGGCCGATAAAGCCGAACCTCCCCACCCGCTCTACAGCCTTCAGAGACCGAGGATTGATCTACCTGGCCAATTCGGGCCGGGGTCGATCGCGCTACGCGTCCGCCAGTCACCTCAACGAGGTGCTTCTGGATCGCTTGATCGATCTCGGGTGGATTGGCAAATTCAGTCACCTGCTTCTGGACGACGGTAAGCCAACCCAGACAAAAGGCATCAGCCGCTGAGCGTTCCTCGGCTGTCGTGAGTTTCCAGCCTTCAAGCTTCGCTTCGGACTTCAGTTGCTTCACATGCGCAACGCGAGCTGCCCGCAATAAGCGCATCAGAACGGTCGAGGTATGGGAGGCCATAGTGGCGTTGGCGGTTACTCCAACGTAGCGATAGCTGCCAGCACCTCGTCGACCATTCACCTTGGGTGCAGGAACAAACATACCCTTACATCCAAATGCAGTCCCAACGAGCATCATCAACATGGTCTCCCATGCTGGTGGGCGGGCAGTGTTTCCTGATTTGTGCTCCACGTCGGCGGCACTGACTTCTGAGGCTACGATTCCAGCCTCGTCGATCCCATGTTTTCGCATGAGCGCTTGCGCCTGGCGTAATGCTGCAGCTGCTTCGTGTGGATTGTCCGATTTCGACAAGGCAAGGCACTTCTTCACTTTGTCGATGATACGGTCGAGTTCTACGTTCATGGTGCGTTCTCCAAAGAACGCGGAACGATCCCCATTGCGGGAAGCGTCCCGCAGGGGGTAAATGAGGAAAGGCGGCCAGCCCCAAGGGGGACCGGCGCCGGGTTACAGGGTATTGCGGCTTAAATCACCGCAGTGCGGCGCGTGCTGCACTGGTCAATGCCTTCATCAGACAGGCATGCAAGCTGCCAAGCTTTGGCGTTTGGCCATACGATGGATGAGGGGGAACACCGAAATAATCGTCGTTCCACGGCAAGTCCACCATTTCCCGAAGATTGAACTTCGTATCGAAGGACAAACCAGCCAGGGTGTAGGCCGGCAGACTCTCCAGCTTGCGAATGGCAAATTCGCCGGAAACAAGCTGATTAACCTTCTTCGACGTGCCATAGGCCACCTTCACAGCGTAGCCATCTTCATGCTCCGTGACCGTAACCACCAATGCAGGCCGTGGCTTGGGACCAGGAACATCACGCACCCGCTCCGGAAAGCGACACCAGACGATGTCGCCAGGCTCTGGCGGGGACCACATGATGGTCCGTTAGATCAGCGACTTCGTGCTAATGGCTTTGCCCTTCGGCAATGCGCCACGCGCACGATCGCGAATCATCCCCAGCTCGGTTTGCGACAACGCACCATCATCGGCTTCGTAGCCGGGCAGAACGTCTTTTGCATAACTGGCAAGCGCCAGATGAACGACCATTGTTTCGGTCACTTCTAACTCCTTTGCGAGCGCCTTCAAAGTCTCTCTCGAAACCCCGAGCGGCGAATCTTTTTCACGAAACTTCAACAGTAGCTTTGACATGGCGTGGCCCTCATAACGTATATATTAAATATATACTCCATGCGGTCACAATTCAAGCCCTACGGAAAAAGCGGATTAGTTGTCACTCCAGAGACGCAGATATTCACCCACGCCGTCGTCGGAGATTCCACCATCGAACAGCGCCTGGCGAGCACCGGCGATATCGCCGTCGTTGAACAACACTTGCGCGTTACGAACTACCGAGAGGCGTTCGCTCTCAGCTCGTGCACTCCGCATCGCCCGTTGTTCGGGCGAGTGGTAATGCACGTACTCAGCCTGACTCTGAAAATGCATGTGAATCTCCTTTTCTAAATGGAAAATCTGGAGATCACACGATCCCCGTTGGGGAGCGATATCTCCCGATCGGGTGGTGAAACTGAATAAAGCCCCAAGCCCTGCGGCTGCTCCGGTCACAGGGGCTGACCGGATTCAAGCGCCAATCACATTGCGTGGTGGCGTTACTACAAATGCATAGATATTCTGCACCGTCTTGAGGATTTTTCCAAGATGGCATGCTGTAGGTTCTCAAAATACGTTGATAGCCACGGGCTTTGTGCAGCGCACCTTGCGCAAACGATCAGATTACGTTCTTTTATTTTTCATGTTATAAATTACTATCTGCAAAATAATTAATCGTATTTGGAGGCAAAATGTACCTCAACAATCCATTCGTCTACCGCAGACAAGAACTCGCCAAGGCATATTGCCTGGCGCTTTCTGGCCGTAGCCACCTCAAAGATGCTCGCTCAGGATTGTTCTTGGCGGCCCCCCGCCGCACTGGCAAATCGACCTTTTTACGCCAAGATTTGGTTCCCGAGATCGAAGCAGAAGACTGGCATCCGATATATGTCGACCTGTGGTCGGACAGAAACCGTAACCCGGCGGAACTGATCGCCGAAGCAATCAGCGCGGAACTCGACAAGGTTGCGCCTCTTCCTCGGAGAGCAGTCAAGGCATTGGGCTTTCAAAAGCTCGGCGTCGCTGGCGCGACAATCGATATTGGTGATCAACGAGTGTCTGGAGGCCTGACAATCCCTTCCGCACTGAATCAGCTATGGCAAAAAAAACAAAAACCGATTGTCCTGATCATCGATGAGGCGCAACACGCCCTAACCACCGGAGAAGGTCAAAAGACGCTCTTTGCGCTCAAAGCGGCCCGTGATCAACTCAACCAGGAAGCAGGAAAGGGACTTCGGCTGATGCTGGTGATGACCGGATCTAGTCGGGACAAGTTGAGCTTCCTGGTAACGCGCAAGAACCAGGCTTTCTACGGGGCGGATATCACGCACTTCCCCTTGCTTGATGATGGCTTTGTCGATGCCTTCGCCAAGAACTTCAACGAGCAATTCGACGCGAAGCACAAGTTTTCCCCCACCACCTTGAAGACAGCCTTCGAAATGGTGGGAAGGCGGCCAGAAATGTTCAGAACCGTGGTCGCCGAAGCGGTGATGAGTGGACATGGCGCCGAAGCGCTGGACGAGATGGTGACTGCCGGCGCGGAAGAATTGCGGCGAAAGGCTTGGGCCGAATTTGAGAGTATCAACGAAGCGCTGACTCCAATTCAAAGGGCGGTGCTCGACACCATCGCGCGTCTGACACCTAAATACGAGCCTTATGCGGCGGATGCGATGCTAGCCTACAAGGTCGTACTGGGTGTTGAGCCATCGAAATCGTCCATCCAAGGGGCGCTTCAAGCCATGCAGGATCGCGAACTAATCTGGCAAGCTGCCCGCGGCGACTATGCTTTTGATGATGACAGTCTGCAAAAGTGGTATCTAAGTCGATATCCCCTGCCTCCCAATTTGGCAGCTTCGAGCAGAAAACAGAGGCGAACTTAAAAGGGTTGGGCCCGTTTGCCAAGACAGAATTTCCACGGAAATCGGCTGAGTTCTGTACTGGTATCTGCCAGCACCTCGTCGACGATTCACGTTGAATGCAGGAAAAAACAAACCTGGGCCCCTACTCTCAAACGAGAACCTCCATCTGATCGATACCAGAAGCCCTACATCGATTCTCGATGAGGTCGACAGCCAAAACAAGTAGCAAACTATAGATTGATGTGAGTAAATTTGGCCCCAGCGGAGTAAGCACATACTGTCGACAACAACCGCTATTTCGCGTTAATTGTTTTCCACTGCTGCACAGCGACGCTCATTAATGTGAGCCAATTTGGTATGCAATTCCGTAAACCAACCAAACCAATGCTTCAGTTCTTTATGTGAGAACTATTGGTAGCCAAATTACCGTGATGTGAGGTCTTTTGGCCGGCCTAACGCGATGATGATGTGAGCGCTTTTGGTGGCGTGAGCTTCTTTGGTCCGCCAAATCGGCTCACTCAACTAGCCAAACGAATACACATTAAGCACCAACTGCCCACACTTAATTCCTTAACTACATGATTCGATAGTGATCAGAGCAAACACGCTAGATGCTGGCCTTTGAATTTATGTTTTAGATCTTAAATACAAAACCAGCCAGCAAGGTATCTCTAAATGTGGGCTAAATTGGTGGTAAATCGCCATACCACCCATCATGTGAGAGTAATTGTTTTGACATCTCACGCGAAACCGTGAAAATGCCCATCATTACTTCGCCAGGGGGGGCCATGAACCAAATCGTCTCACATGATGCTTCATCGACACAGCATCAACTCGCACTCGATATCTTTCATGCCCTCGACGCAACTAACTCACCCATCACCGACGCCAAGGACGATTTTCATCTTCGCAAGTCTTCGCTCTTGGTTGATGTGAGTGATGTTGGTCTATTAGCCCGTCGTGTTCTCAACGGAGCATACTTCTTAGCCCAGCACGAGCCGGATGCCGAGGTTCATACCTACGACCTTCGCTATTTTAAGTGGCTCATCAACTACGCAAACTCCAACAATAGTACTCACCTCAAGCGCGTTATCCGCGAAGCGCAAAAGTCAGCGGTCCAGGTGAACGTGGTCGATTCAGCTAATCCGGACGACGATAACTGGGTCTCTGTACCAATGCTCGGGGCAGCCGGTATCCGCAAAGGGCATATCAGCTTCAAAATCCCTACGGAACTCAGAGGCCAACTGCGCGACCCCGAACGCTATTCGCTGCTCAGCATGCGCGTTCTCGCCGGGTTTTCCTCGATCTATGCCCTCGAACTATATGAACGCCTCAGTATCTTTAAGCACGAGGGGCATTCGCCCTGGTGGCAAATTGACGAGTTCCGTGGCCTGATCAAAGTCGATGGCCTCAAGAGCGCCAACGATTTTCGCTATTTTCGTAGAGATATCATCGACCCTGCTATCAAGCAGATTAATGAAACGAGCGACATTGATGTTGCCCTCGAATTGCGTCGCACAGGCCGGTTTTATTCGCACTTGCGCTTCACAATTACCACCTCACGCAACCACATGTTGCTGACGTCAATAGCAGCGTCAAAAGAGCTCTACGACACGCTGACCAACGAATTTGGCTTGTCCGACACCGAACTGGATGAGATAGCCAGGAATCGAGAGACCTGGCCAGATGATCGGCTGCGGGCCGCTATCGAGTTTGTGCGTCACCGCTGCACAACCTCCAAAGTACAGTACCCGGCTAAGTATCTAATGACAGCGATTCGCGATGGGTACCGTGTGGGCTCCCTTGAGCGCGAGGCTAAAAAACCAATACCCGCTGCCAAAAAGCCAATCGTACTGGAACCGGATATGCCAAAAGCGGTGATGCCTACCGGGGCAGACCTTGAAGAGGCTTGGTCCCTCTTTAGGAAAGGACCCCACGCCAAGCTCTTCAAGCCGTCCGTAGCTGAGCACTACGAGCTTGCAGATTCGCGACAAAAAAAGGCGTTCGAAGGCTTTTTACAATCGCAGTAGTTGTACTTTACAGATTCGCAGGTAGTATTGCTGCTTTAGACTGTTAAATGGATTTCTGATGGCTGCAAAAATACTGGTCTTTGCTAATCACAAAGGCGGCGTTGCAAAGACAACGCTATCCGTCAATGTTGCCGATGCCTTGGCGAGAGATGGTTACAGCATCCTATTCATCGATCTCGATCCCCAAGGCAACGCGACTCAGCTGATATATGGCTACGATGAAACCCCCGCTGTTACGATTGAGCAGATGTTGGCCGGTAAAGAGTCCATTGCAGCAGCTATCGTAGAAAAAACCACAATTCCAGGGGTTGCGCTTATAGGAGCCACGCTAAAGCTGGCCAAGCTGGAACGAGAGCTACAAACCACCCCATTTTCCTCGACATCGTTATTGCTGCAAAAGCTGCACAGCGTTAAAGACGTGTTTGATGTGGTGATTATTGATACGCCGCCGGCGCTGTCGTTCTTGACTGCAAATGCACTGGCTGCGGCTGATATCGTATTTGTCCCAGTCGAATCAGGCAGCAAGCTTGCATTGGTTGGCACTGACGACATGATCGAGTTTGTCAATCAAGCGAAGTCTGTCAATACCAAACTTAAGCTCGGTGGCGCCATCCTCACAAAACACGATGGCCGTAAAAAACTGTGCAAAATCACTCAGGCCGTTATTGGCGATTACTTTGATACCGTGCTCGACCACGTTGTACCCCAATCAGCAGACATCGGTAAGTCGCAGGCAGCTGGGCAGACTGTTCTCCAATATGATCGTGAATGTACTTGTTCGAGGGAGTTTGTCGAAATCGCGCGGCAAATCGCCACTATCGCTGGTCTTGAAAGAAGTGAGGCTGCCCAATGAGTAAAGCAGCTGATAAAGCACTTGCCGAGAGCATGGGGCGTCGCAGGCCGCGCGAAGCTATCCAGGCAGAAGTTGCTGATTCGGTATTGGCTGAACTGGTGCCTCCGAGTACGGTTGATCTTCCAATCGAGTCACTATACAGGTCGCCCTTTCAGGTGCGGACAATGGGTAGCGAAGATGATGTCGCGAAGTTAGCTGAGAGTATTCAGGCATCCGGGATGATCAGTCCGATCGTGGTGCGGATTGTTCCGGCGCCAAACGCTGAGCTGCAGATTAAGCAAGTTCCCGAGTTCTTGATGGGAGAAAAAGATTTAACGGTTAAATCTTTTGAAATTATTACGGGGCACCATCGAGTCCAGGCTGCAATCAGACTTGGCTGGACTCAGATCCCTGCAGTGATTAAACACATGACTGATGCACAGGCCGCAATCGCGCTAACTGCGGACAATGCAATCAAAAAGGATCTGACAGATTGGGATCGCTACCAGTCGATCTTGATGCTGGAACAGTCCGGGGCTTGCCGTACGGGCCGCGAAATTGCTGCAACGCTTGGAGTTTCGGCATCCCAGGTCACTAACCTGCGATCATTTGGTGAGTTGCCCGTTGCTGCGCTGGAGATCGTTCGTGCTAACCCGGATGTATGCGCCTATAAGTTGGCCTACAAGCTGCACAACAAGGGGTTAAACAAGAGTGAGCCCGCTTTGGTTACCGAGGCATTGCAGCGGCTTGCAGACCGGGCCGCAAAGCATGCGATGGGGAAGGACACCTTGGATAAAGACGATCTGACGGCGCAGGAGCAGGTGATTCCTTGGATATTGGGTAAAGTGGCCGCGCGATCCACAAACAAGACCTATCGCCGAGAGCTGCGAATTAATCGACCAGGGAATAGGGCCATCCGGGTGTTAGTAACGGAGTTAGGCGCCACGATCGATGCACAGGGGCTCAACCCGGAACTCCTGGCGAAGTTGATTGAGGATAATCTGGAACAGCTAACGGCGGGGTAGCTGGTAGCGCAATAAGGGGAGCAAGAGCGCTACCTATTTCTTCGATCCCGGTGATCTACCCAACGTTGAAGATGGTCTGCCGCGCGCGGGAAGGTGTTATGACCGATATGCGCTTCTGTTCTGCTGGATTGAAACCTTGGAGCGTCAGTGTGGAAGATCACCTGAGTTGACAGTCGCCTTTTACCAATCCTGACCAGCGAATATCTGGCGTCTGACCGCCTCGCTACCGACCTGATCCCCGAAGGACTGCTTCACATGGTTACCGGCCGAAAGATCAATTCCGGCTCCTCGGCCAATGACCGCCGGTCAGTAGTCGGTCCGTGGCAGTCAGCAATGGGCAGGATACCTGCCGGTCAGAGCCAAAGCTCCGCGAACGGCAGCTTCCTCATTCAGCGAATGAGTACTTCGTGCCCAAAAGAGACGTTCGTGGTTTCGGTAGCTCAGCGGCAGGTTTTTGAGTGGAGCGGTCGTTCAGAGCGAGGGCTGACTGAGAACTACTCGGCCTTTCCGGTCATTGGAGTTGACGGCAAATTCAGTCAGCAATCCGCCGGTAAGCCGCCAATCATTGGTAAGTTTGCTCGATCATCAGCTCTCTATCTTGGCGAACGCGAGCTTTTTACCCAAAACGGCCAGTCTGCCAAACCCTGGCTCTGCGAATCGGGATGCTCCGAAGCTGCCCTTGGCATCCTCACACTAGCCGACCTTCCTGGTCACAAATCGCCAGTGCACGATTACCTAGCGCTCCGGCCCCCCGCAAATGGAAGAGCAGGTTGATGCGCATTGCTTCGATCATGTGCGGTACGAGGATTCGCAAGGCAATTGCACGAATCTTATAGAAGACCGAGGAGTTCTTCTCGGTAGGTGACGGAAGAAGCAGCGCGAAGACGTTGGACCTTGAGGCCGCCCTTGCGCTTCACGGGCGCGTAGCGAATGAGGTTGAGAGCGAAGTGACGCACGACGGACAGGTTGTGCACAGCATGATCGGTTCGAGCGCGCATCTGATCGTCGGCAAAGATGACATCCATGCACCAGTGAAGACTGGTTTCAACGGACCAGTGTTGGCGCACGGCGTGATTGAGTTGCGCGGCATCGGGCAGCAAACTGGTGATGTAGTAGCGATGCTCAAGGGTCGTCTTGCCTTTCAGTGTGCGCTCGGACGCGATGACGGCGAAGGATTTTAGATCGGGCCAACGCTCCGGGGCATGCAGACAGTCGAGTTGGTCGAAGATATAGCAGCGGCGCACCTCCAACCGACCATGGTTTTTCTCCACGGCTTCATCAAATTGGTGAGGCGTTTTCTTAGGTGCGGCCTGGAAGGCGTCAAAGAAATCACGCATGGAATCGGCCAGTGTGGGCTGGTTATCCTTCACCGAAAGGATGTAATCGGCGCTGCGATCCAGGATAGCTTGGGCAATGTTCGGCTGGGTGCCCATAGCATCGATGGTGACGATACAACCCTCCAAGGCCAGCGTGGCCAGGAGTTCCGGAATGGCCGTTTTTTCGTTGGACTTTTCGGCTGTCGCGTGTTGCCCCAACACCAACTGGGCACCAGCGGCAAATGCGCTGACCAAGTGCAGGGGCGTTTTGCCAACCGCCCCGGAACGCCGACTCGTTTTTCCGTCGATGGCCACCACCTCGCCTTTGGTCAGTGATGGCACAATCTGTTTGACCCATCGCTGGAAGGCCGCGCTAAACGCTGTCGCGTCCATTGCCGCGAAGACTCGGCCAAAGGTGTCATGCGACGGCATCCCGTTCTCCAACTTCAGATGACGCCTGAACCAGTCCAGATTGTCCTCCGCCCAGTGCTCGATCTCGACGAAGGTGTCGGCACCGACCAGTACGCTACAAACAGCAACGACAAGCAATTCCAGCAGGTCGTGATCCACTTTCTTCTGTCTTGGATCAGCAATCCCGACAAATACGTCCCCCAACTGCAGCTTGCTTTCCGCCTTCATAGCACACCCAAAAAGACAGAAAACTACACAAATCATGCAGTCGTGAACAGCCCATTTGCAATTCCTTGATTGTGAACAACTATTTCAACTGTTCACGACATTGGCATTTATGCAATTGCCTTGTGAGGATTCCTTTGGTCCCGTAATTGAAGTATTATGCATATTAAGACCTTGCAAGCTACCGGACTCGACACTGGCTTTCGCGGTGACAATGAATGCACGGGAGGTGTCCCGCGGGATGAAAGTTTGAACTTTTGTCATCGTTCGGGGCGAAGGTTTGATTTGTTCTGTAATCCGGTTGCGGTTTGGGCCGTTATTCAATTCAGGCGACGGCCGGCGTGTCGCAGGGATATAAGAATGAGAAATACGGGGAAGGTTCTCTAATAAATGCGGTATGTTGGTTCCTCTGCCGCCATCATGATTCAGTCGTCCGGTCTTCTTGACGCGGTCGCTCTTCCCCTTGTATTGATCGTGTCCATCCGATATTGCAAGGATTCCCTCTCCCGGTCGCGCCCCCTCGTTTGCAAGTCCTGCAGCGGTTCAAG
>OCTV010000711.1_pt1 | contig 12743 bp, 11 predicted proteins | sample 1539101 | NCBI WGS metagenome assembly OCTV01 (sample SAMEA3991422, study PRJEB22521) | metagenome | biome: anthropogenic terrestrial biome; feature: sewage plant; material: sludge | place: Sweden | collected 2012-09-26 | reverse complement strand
TGTGCTCTTCCGATCTGCAATCGATCACCGGCATCGCCCACACTCGCTGGGCCACGCACGGCGTGCCGTGTGAGCGCAACGCCCACCCGCACGTTTCCGGCAGCATCGCCGTTGTCCACAACGGCATCATCGAAAACTACGAAACCCTGCGTACCGAACTGACAGCACTAGGCTACGTCTTTACTTCGGATACCGATACCGAAAGCATCGCCCACCTGATCGAAGCTACGCTGCGAACCGAGCCGGACCTCTTCAAGGCCGTGCAACTGGCTTGCCAGCGTCTGGTTGGCGCCTACGCCATCGCTGTCATCGATCACACCCAGCCAGGCAAGGTCATCGTCGCCCGCGAAGGCTCGCCCTTGCTGCTCGGCGTTTCCGATACCGGCAACTATGCCGCCTCCGATGCCTCGGCCCTGTTGCAAGTCACGCGCAACATGGTCTATCTGGAAAACGGCGATATCGCCGAGTTGACCGCAGCCAAGCTCAGGATCACCCGCCTTGACGGCACGCCGGTCGAGCGCCCGGTGCATGTTTCCCAGCTCTCGGCCGCCGCCGTCGAACTCGGCAACTATCAGCACTACATGCAGAAGGAAATCTTCGAGCAGCCGGAGGCACTGGCCAATACGCTGGAAATCGTCGGCGGCAGCAAGAGTATCCAACCCGGCATTTTCGGCGCTGAAGCTGGCAACTTGCTGGCCGATGTCGACTCGATCCTGATTCTGGCCTGCGGCACCAGCAGCCATTCCGGCTTCACCGCGCGCTACTGGCTCGAAGCCATCGCCGGCGTGCCGTGCAATGTCGAAATCGCCAGCGAATACCGCTACCGCACCTCGGTCGCCAACCCACGCCAGCTCATCGTCGCCATCTCGCAGTCCGGCGAAACGGCTGACACGCTGGCCGCCCTGCGCCACGCCAAATCGCTCGGCCAGACCAAGACGCTGGCCATCTGCAATGTTCCCGAATCCGCCATCGTCCGCGAATGCGCCCTGCGCTTCATTACCCGCGCCGGCCCGGAAATCGGCGTCGCCTCGACCAAGGCTTTCACCACCCAACTTGCTGCGCTCTTCCTGCTCACGCTGGTCGCCGCCAAGGTCAAGGGTCGCCTGAGCGAAGCACAGGAAGCCACCTACATTCACCAGCTGCGCCACCTGCCGGTCGCCGTCAACAAGGTGCTTGAACTCGAAGACGAGATCAAGGCCTGGTCGAAGCGCTTTGCCGACAAGCATCACGCCCTTTTCCTCGGTCGCGGTCGCCACTATCCGATTGCCATGGAAGGCGCGCTCAAGCTCAAGGAAATCTCCTACATCCACGCCGAAGCCTACCCGGCCGGTGAACTCAAGCACGGCCCGCTGGCCCTTGTTGATGCGGACATGCCGGTCATTTCCATCGCGCCGAACGACCAATTGCTCGACAAGCTCAAATCGAATCTCAAGGAAGTCCAGGCACGCGGCGGCGAACTCTACGTCTTCGCCGACGCCGACTCGGAAATTCCTGAGTCCGATGGCGTGCACATCCTGCGCCTGCCCGAGCACTACGGCGAGCTCTCGCCCATCCTCCACGTCATTCCGCTGCAACTGCTGTCGTACCACGTGGCGCTGGTCAAGGGCACCGATGTGGATAAGCCTCGCAATCTGGCAAAGTCGGTCACCGTCGAGTAAGCAGTGCTTTCAATTTTGGCCATTTTTTCCGGTTGACCGCAGCAATGAGTACTTACGCCATCGGCGACATTCAGGGCTGTTACGACTCGCTGCAGAGGCTACTCCAGCATTGCGCCTTCGACCCGGCTACCGACCGTCTGTGGCTGGTCGGCGATCTGGTCAACCGCGGCCCCCATTCGCTGGAAACACTGCGCCTGATCAAGTCACTGGGGCCGGCAGCGGTTACCGTGCTCGGCAACCACGATCTCTACCTGATCATGGTCGCCGAAGGTGGTGCCAAGTTTCGTGGCAAGGACGATACCCTGCAGGAAATCCTGGATGCTCCGGACTGCGATGAGCTACTGGATTGGTTGCGCCATCAACCGATCTGCCATACCGAGGGCGAGTACTGCCTGGTCCACGCCGGCCTGCTGCCGCAATGGACAGCCGAGCGCGCCCGCGAACTGGCTCGTGAAGTCGAATCTGCATTGCAAGGCCCGAATTTCCGGGAATTCATCCTCAATTTGTGGGGCAGCGAGCCGGCAGGCTGGTCGGACAAGCTGCGCGGCTGGCCGCGCCTGCGTGTCATCGTCAACGCCATGACCCGCATGCGCTTCTGCACGCTGGATGGCGTCATGGAGTTCAAGGTCAAGGGCAAGCTGGCCAACGCCCCCGCTGGTCACATCCCGTGGTTTGATCTACCGGACCGGAAAAGTGCCGATTCCGTGCTAGTCACCGGCCACTGGTCGGCGCTCGGCCTGAAAGTCACGCCGAATCTGCTGGCGCTTGATTCAGGCTGCCTGTGGGGAGGCCACCTGACCGCAGTGCGGCTGGAAGATCGTCAGGTGTTTCAGGTAGATTGTTCACCAACGGAAGCCCTGCCGCTAAAGCGATAGCTTCGCGCGCCTCGGCCGCTACCTGCTTGCGGTCTTCACCATTCATGCCGCGCACCGGCGTGGTCACCAGCCGGGCAATCAGGCGTTTTCGGCCAAGGATGGCCGCCGTGCATTGCCCCATCGAAATGTCGCCGTCGTAACGCGGCGCCAGACTGCGCTGACCATCGAGCTCCCAGTACGAGATCGCCACCGGCAAGACCGGTCGCCCGGCGCTTAGCGCCGGCTGAATCAGCGCAGCATGAAAATGTAGCAGGGTCCGGCCATCGGTCGTCGTTCCTTCAGGAAAAACAGCAACATGCTTTCCCTTGTCGAGAACCTCGGCCACCTGTTCGTTGATTACCTTCGCATGCCCACGGCTGCCGCGGCGCAGAAATATCGTATCGTTCTTCGCAGCCAGCCAGCCGATCAGCGGCCAGTGCCGGACCTCTTCCTTCGACACGAAGGCCGCTGGCAGGGCCGAGTTGATAACGTAGATATCGATCCACGAAATATGGTTGGCGACCAGCAAGGCACCCGGCACCGCATGCGTCAGGTCGGCCTCGACTTCGACGCCGAGTGCGTCGAGCAACGCAGCCGCCCAACTGGCCTTGAGCGCCAGACGCTGGCGTTCGCCGCACAGCGGGAAGACGCACAGCGAAAAAATCACCCCGCTGATTACCAGCAGGGTGATACGAAATATCCGGAAAGCGCGAGTCGCTAAATTGGTCTGGCTCAGTGTTCTTATTCCAAGTAGTGCTTGGCGTAACGGCCGGAAACCTTGGCCATCGGCATCAGGATCGGCAGGTCGGCGGTATTGAAATCAGGATCCCATGCCGGTTCACCGCAGATCCAGGCCCCGGCACGCAGGTAGCCCTTGATCAACGGCGGCGTTTCGGCCGGCACATCCTGCTGCAGAGCGGCCAAGGGAAGCGGGCAACGCGGAAAAACGCGGTACTCCTGCGGCCCGAGGTGATCGGCAGCCAGGCGATTATACAAGCTGGCCGCTGCGTGGCCGCCATCGGCCATGCTGATCGAGGCGCAGCCCATCAGGTAGTCGTAGCTGTTCTCGATCATGAAATTGGCCAGACCTGACCATAGCAAGGTGATCGTCGCGCCGGTCCGGTAGTCCGGATGCACACAGGAACGACCAATTTCGACCAGTCGCGAACGCAGGTACTGCAGGCGGGTCAGATCGAACTCGTTTTCCGAGTAGTAGCCAACCTGACGGGCATTTTCCGGCGTGAGGATGCGGTAGGTACCGACGATTTCGCTGGTTTGCGTATCGCGCACAACGAGATGCTGGCAATACGGATCGTAAATATCGTGGTCGACGCCGGGGATACGGCTCGGCAGATTGGCGCCCATTTCACCGGCAAAAACACGGTAGCGCAGGCGCTGCGCATCGAGGATATCGCTTTGGCTACGGGCGAAGCCGACGGCCAGACTCTTCTTTTCAGGACGGCTACGACCAGCCGCTTTATGGATATTTTCCATCTTTGTTCTCCTTGTATTCGTAGGGAACAAGTCTGGACGAGCGTTGTTACATGCACTTTGCCCGAAGATGACAGCGACGTTTCACAGCCGGTCGGAGTTGTGGCGCCAACAACATGCAGCCAAGCGACCCTGGCGTGGCAAACCGGCAGCGACAGTGCCGCCGGGCATACAACACCAGGGAATTGTTGTATCGCTGATTACCAGGGCAATGCGCCGAACGCCTTGCGGAAACGCTCGGCGATTTCTTCACGGCTCGGCTGGTGGTTCTGACCACCGCGATGAGCAATCTTGATGGCGCCCATCACGGCCGCCAGACGACCGGTTGTCAGCCAGTCGAAGCCGTTGGCGATGCCGTAGAGCAGGCCTGAGCGATAGGCATCACCGCAGCCGGTCGGATCGAGGATTTCGTCAGCCGCCACGCAGGGAATGTCGTGACGCACGCCATCAGCGTAGATTTCCGAACCTTCGCCGCCACGCGTCACAATCAACGCCTTCAGGCTGACAGCCAGTTGCTCCAGACTGCGCCCGGTGCGGTCACACAGCAGTTTGGCTTCGTAATCGTTGAAGCAGGCATAGTCAGCGAGCTCAATGAAATCAAGAAGTTCGTCTCCGCTGAACATCGGTAAACCCTGGCCCGGATCGAAGATGAATGGCACGCTGGCATCAGCGAAGTCACGAGCGTGCTGCATCATGCCTTCGCGGCCGTCCGGTGCGACGATGCCAAGCTTGGCATTGGCCTTCACGACCTGGTTTAGATGAGAAAAACTCATCGCCCCAGGGTGGAAGGCCGTGATCTGGTTATCGTCAAGATCGGTCGTGATGAAAGCCTGGGCGGTGAAGCTGCCGCTGATCTGACGAACATGGGTGCGTGGCAGGCCCAATTTGTCGAGGCGATCCAGGTAAGGTGCGGCGTCATCACCGACGGTAGCCATGATCATTGGCGCGCCACCGAGCAACATGAGGTTGTAAGCGATGTTGCCGGCGCAACCGCCAAACTCGCGACGCATCTCGGGCACAAGGAAAGCCACGTTCAGGATATGAATCTGCTCGGGCAGGATGTGATTCTTGAAGCGATCCGGAAAGACCATGATGTTGTCGAAGGCAAGCGAACCGCAAATAAGTGTCGTCATGTGAGATCAGGGGTAAAAGATGTAAAGGCGATAGCCGGAGGCACCACTCTCCTTGGCCTCGATCCAGAGCTTGACGGCGATTTCGCCATTGGCCGGAAAGGCGTCGGAGGTCGTACCCGGGGGGAGGTAATCGGCTGCAAACATGATGCGACGTGACACCACGGCATCGTTTACGTCGGTCAGGCTCAGTTCCAGCGCCGGCCAATCCTGTATGTAGGCGGCTCTGTTTTTGAGCATGGCTTGCAGCACAAACAGCCCACGGGCGTTATCGGATTGCAGATCCGATGTTTCAATCGAAACCAGCGCCGCATTTCGCGGCAAAGGGATGTCGACCGCAGCAAACTCGTAGAGCCCCGCGACAGCAGGGAAACGCAACACGATATCGGTACGGAAAAAATACATCATCTGGCCTAACAGGCCGATGAAAAGCAAAATCGCGACAACGATGAAGGGCCATACCGCCCGCTGGCCAGATTCGCTCTCAAAACCGCCCAGGTCATCACTGGCCAGCGTTCCGGCTGACCAGCGATTGAAGGACGATGAGTCACTCAGTTCGCGTGCAGCAACCAGGCCGGCCTGACGCGCAGCCTGGGTCGACTCCTCGGGAGATTCGACCAGGGGCACTTCAAGCGGAGCCTGGGCCTGCTCGGCTTCCAAAACCTTAGGATGCGTTGAAAACTCAGCCTCGACGGGCGGCAAATCCTCCGGCACGACATCAGTGGGCCGATCGGCATGCTCAAACTCTGACATTATTGGAGGCTGGATAAACGGCTCTTCAACAACGTCGTTTGCCCTATCATCAGCCAAAACCGCAAGCGCGGCCACTGGCTGCTCGGCTGGCTGCTCGGCTGGCTGCTCGGCTGGCTCCTCGACTGGCTCCTCGACGGGCTCCTCGACGGGCTCCTCGACGGGCTCCTCGACGGGCTCCTCGACGGGCTCCTCGACGGGCTCCTCGACGGGCTCCTCGACGGGCTCCTCGACGGGCTCTTCGACAGGCAAACCTTTGTCGTCTTGGCAAGCTGGCGAAATGACTGCCGGCGTCTCGATCAGTCCCTCATTCGTCTCGATGACCAACTCATCGAACGCATTGAAGACTGTCTGACAGTTCCCACAGCGAACCTTGCCTGCCCTCAGACGCAACTGCTCGGACGTCACACGGAAAACCGTGTTGCAGGCCGGGCAGCGTGTCCGCATCAGGGCTTGACCCCTGCCAGGCATACCCAGTCTTCGCGCATGTCGGCCACCTGCATCGGCAGCCACTGCGCGTAAATCGCCATGATTTCCTCAGCCTGCTCGCGGAGAATCCCCGACAGCGCAAGCCGGCCGCCGGAGCGGACGTGCGCGCAGATGGCGGGAGCCAGAACGCGCAGCGGATTGGAAAGAATATTTGCCACGACAACATCATACTCGCCGGCAACCGGCTGTGCCGAATCGGCGAACAGGGCAACCACGCCATTGCGCTCGGCATTCGATCGGGCCGCCTCGACTGCCTGTGGATCAATATCCACGCCGGCAACACGAGCCGCTCCCAAACGAGCGGCAGCAATGGCCAGAATGCCTGAACCGCAGCCATAGTCGAGCACGGAGCAGCCCTCGGAGACATTGCGCTCCAGCCACTCCAGGCAGAGCCGGGTGGTTGGATGCGAGCCGGTGCCAAAGGCCATGCCCGGGTCGAGAATCAGATTAACAGCGGCCGGATCTGGCGTTTCGTGCCAAGACGGCACGATCCAAAGACGCTCCGAAACGCGGATCGGATCAAACTGCGACTGCGTCAGCTGCACCCAGTTCTGCTCTTCCACGGTCTCGACCCCATAGGCCGGGATATCGTTCAGACCAATGGCGGCAACGGCTTCTGAAAGCAGGGCATCAATATCAGCATCCGGCTCGAGCAAGGCTACGATGCGCGAATGCGTCCAGCCCGAACTCGGCACCGACCCCGGTTCGCCAAACAGCGGTTGCTCGTCTGGCGTACCGGCATCCGCGTCCTCGATGCTGGCCGAGAGCGCGCCTGCTTCAAGCAGGGCGTCGCAGATCGGCTCGGCATGCGAGGCATCGGTCAGGAAACTGACACTTTGCCAACCCATCGCTTACAGCTTCACTTCGCCCTTGTCGGCGAGTTTCTTTTCAAGATAGTGAATGCTCATGCCGCCTTCGACAAAACGGGCATCCTGCATCAGTTCCTGGTGTAGCGGGATATTGGTCTTGATGCCCTGAATGCTCATCTCGGACAAGGCGATGCGCATGCGACGAATGGCCTGGTCACGGGTGTCCCCGTACGCGATGACCTTGGCAACCATCGAGTCGTAATGCGACGGCACGGTATAGCCTTGGTAAATGTGCGTATCGACCCGGATACCAGGGCCACCCGGCGGGTGATAAAACCCGATCTTGCCCGGGCAAGGCACGAACGTGAAGGGATCTTCGGCGTTGATACGACATTCGATGGAGTGGCCGCGGAAGACGATGTCCTTCTGCTTGTAGCGGAGTTTCTCGCCAGCTGCGACGCGAATCTGCTCCTGAACGATATCGACACCGGTAATCATTTCAGTCACCGGATGCTCAACCTGAACGCGGGTATTCATTTCAATGAAATAGAACTCGCCGTTCTCATAGAGGAATTCAAACGTACCAGCGCCACGGTAGCCGATCTTCCGGCAGGCCTCGGCGCAACGCTCGCCAATACGGGAAATCAGGCGAGCAGGGATGTGCGGAGCCGGCGCCTCTTCGATGACCTTCTGGTGGCGGCGTTGCATCGAGCAATCGCGTTCGCCGAGATAAATCGCATTCTTGTATTCGTCAGCCAGAACCTGGATTTCCACGTGACGCGGGTTTTCCAGATACTTTTCCATGTAGACCGCAGGATTGTTGAAGAAACTGCCTGCCTCCTGCTTGGTCATCCCCACGGCATTGACCAGCGCCGCTTCAGTATGCACGACGCGCATGCCGCGACCACCGCCACCACCGGCAGCCTTGATGATCACCGGGTAGCCGACGGCACGGGCAATCTTGACGATTTCCTTCGGATCATCTGGCAACTCGCCTTCGGAACCGGGTACGCAAGGCACCTGCGCTTCTTTCATCGCATTCTTGGCGGAAACCTTGTCGCCCATCAGACGAATGGTTTCAGCGCGCGGACCGATGAATACGAAGCCGGACGTCTCAACGCGCTCGGCAAAATCAGCGTTTTCCGACAGGAAGCCGTAGCCCGGGTGAATCGCCTGGGCATCGGTCACTTCGGCAGCAGAAATGATGGCCGGAACGTTCAGGTAACTAAGGGACGAGGAAGCCGGGCCAATACAGACCGACTCATCAGCCAGCTTGACGTATTTTGCATCGCGATCCGCTTCGGAATGCACGACCACCGTTTTGATGCCAAGCTCACGGCAAGCGCGCTGGATGCGCAAGGCGATTTCGCCTCGATTGGCGATCAGGATTTTTTCAAACATGGCCATATCAGCCAATCACATAAAGCGGCTCACCGAACTCCACCGGCTCGCCATTCTCGACCAGGATGGCCTTGATCACGCCCGATGCATCGGCCTCGATCTCGTTCAGCAACTTCATGGCTTCGATGATGCAAATAGTTTCGCCTTGCTTGACGGTCTGGCCGATCTGCACGAAGGCATCAGCACCGGGCGACGGGGAGCGATAGAAGGTGCCGACCATCGGCGATTTGACGATATGACCTTCGGGCAATTCGTCTTCGTCATCCAGGTTGACCGAGGAAGCAACAGGGGCGCCCAAAGCGACCGGCGGAGGCGGCGCATAGTACTGCTGCGGTGCGGCAGCAACGGTACCGTAGTGCTTGGCGATGCGAACCTTTTCTTCGCCTTCCGTCACTTCCAGTTCGGAAATACCTGATTCCTGAACGAGGTCGATAAGTTTCTTGAGTTTACGCAGATCCATGGAGACTCCCTTCTGTGTAGCGCCCGTCGGGCACACATGCCCGGCCTGAGCCGGACTATTCGATATTAAGCTTGTTAAGCAGATATTCGAGGGCCAGCAAGTAGCCCTCATGACCCAACCCACAGATGACACCAATGGCCAGGTCCGAAAAATACGAGTGATGGCGGAACGGTTCCCGCGCATGCACGTTGGAAAGATGCACTTCGACGAACGGAATTGCCACGGCCGCCAGGGCATCACGCAAGGCCACGCTGGTGTGCGTGTAGGCCGCCGGATTGATGATGATGGCGCGGACACCCTGTTCGCGCGCCGCATGAATGCGCTCGATTAGCGCACCTTCATGGTTGCTCTGGAAGGCTTCCAGTTCAACGCCGGCCGTCTCAGCCATGCGCGCCAGCGACATGTTGATATCCGAGAGGGTTACCCGACCGTAGTGCTCAGGTTCACGTGTGCCAAGCAGGTTCAGATTCGGCCCGTGCATTACGAGAATGAGGGGCTTGTCGGCCGGCTTGGAAGCAGTTTTTCGCTTCGTCATGGCTGCAAGTTTGCCGCAAATAGCTGCAACTTGTCCAGTCTATTCCTTTAGCAGGGCACGCAATGCATCGGCCCGGACGCGATCATGTGGGAGACCATCATGACGTTTCAGGCTCACCCGCTCCATGTTTGGCGGCATGATGATGAGGTCCGCATCGGCCGTATCGGTTTCCATGCGCAAGACAGCCTCGACCCGCTCATTTCGCGATTCGACATGCGAGACATCGATACCGCGATTGAGCAGAAATATCTCAACCTCCTTGGCACTGTCGGCAAAGAGCAGGATATCGATGCTCGAATGCTCGCCAGCCGTGCCGTCGAGTACCGAGCCCGTCAAATAGGGATTAAAAATCGCCAGCAAATCGAGCAGTTCCAGCGCCGAATGGCGCAAGGCGGCGATCAGCTCGGCGTGGTCCTCGCCCTGATAGAGACTGCGATACGCCCGTAGCTCCGCCTCAACCTCGGCATTGTCCGGAAAAGGCGAATTCTCGGGCAGCCCCAAGAGTCGTGCGGCCTTCTTTTTAGCGTGGTGATAGTCGGTAATGCCGTCCTCCGCCATCAGACGGGCGGCGGCGCTGGCGATGCTGCCCCGGGTACCGGAGCTTGTACGTTGCCGTTCATGACGGGTCATGGGGACTCGATCAAGGTAAAATCGCCCCCATTCTAACGGCTCAAACTGAAATGCACATTCACATTCTCGGCATCTGCGGCACCTTCATGGGCGGCGTTGCCCAATTGGCGGTCGACTCCGGCCACACGGTCACTGGCTGCGACGCCAACGTCTATCCGCCGATGAGCGACCAGCTGCGGGAAGCCGGCATCGAATTGGTCGAAGGTTTCGACACCGATCAGTTGGCGCTAAAGCCGGATGTCTTCGTGATCGGCAATGCCGTTTCGCGGGGCAATCCGCTGCTCGAAGCCATTCTCGACAAGGGCCTGCCCTACGTTTCCGGGCCGCAATGGCTGGCCGAGAACCTGCTGCAAGGCCGCTGGGTGCTTGGCGTCGCCGGCACGCACGGCAAGACGACGACGGCTTCGATGCTGGCCTGGATACTCGACGCCGCCAACATGGACCCCGGCTTCCTGATCGGTGGCGTGCCGATGAATTTCGGCGTCTCGGCCCGGCTCGGCGGCACACCGTTCTTTGTCATCGAGGCTGACGAATACGACACGGCTTTCTGCGACAAGCGCTCCAAGTTCGTCCATTACCGACCGCGGACGGTCGTCCTGAATAATCTCGAATTCGATCACGCGGACATTTTCAGCGATCTGGCGGCGATCGAAACGCAATTTCACCACCTCGTGCGCATCCTGCCGCAATCCGGGCTGATTATTTCCAATGCGGCCGAGGCCAGCCTTGATCGCGTTTTGCAACGCGGTTGCTGGACGCCAGTCGAGCGTTTCAACGACCCGAACGGTTACCGCGTAACGGGTGACGATGCCCGCGGCGAGCTGGTTTTGCATTCACCCGACGGCAAGGTCCGGCGCACGGTCTGGGGGCTTTCCGGCGACCACAACCGCGCCAACGCCTGCGCTGCATTGCTCGCTGCCCGTCATGTCGGCGTACCGCTGGAACAGGGGCTGGACGCGCTGTCGCGCTTCGAGAATGTCAAACGGCGCATGGAAGTGCGCGGCGAAATACGCGGCGTGACGGTTTACGACGACTTCGCGCACCATCCGACCGCTATAGCCACGACCGTAGCCGGCCTGCGACGCAAAGTCGGCAAGGCTCGCATTCTCGCCGTCCTGGAGCCGCGCTCGAACACCATGAAGCTGGGGACAATGAAGGCGCAGTTGCCGGACAGCCTGAGCGAAGTAAACATGGCGTTCTGCTACGCCGGCAATCTTGGCTGGGATGCGCGCGAAGCCCTGGCGCCGATGGGCGAGCGCGTCACGGTCGAGGACGACCTGGCAAGGTTAGTCGACCAGATCGTCATCGCCGCGCAACCGGGCGACCACATCCTGGTCATGAGCAACGGCGGCTTTGGCGGCATTCACGGCAAGATACTGGCCGGATTGAGCGAGTAAGACAACCGCTGGCCGCCCTGCTGCGGTCGACTGGAAAAATTGGGCAAAAATGAAAAAAGGCGCGGCGAGGTTTCCCTCCCGCGCCTTTTTTTGTGCCGAGTTTAGCGCTCCATGGATTCCACAACGGCCAGCGCGGTCATGTTGACCAGACGGCGAACGGTCGCCGTGGCGGTCATGACATGCACCGGACGGGCCACACCGAGCAGGATGGGGCCGATGGTGACGCCTTCGCCACCGGTCATCTTGATCAGGTTGTAGGAGATATTGGCGGCGTCGATATTCGGCATGATCAGCAGGTTGGCTTCGCCCTTGAGCGGCGAATCCGGGTTGGCTTCGCGACGGATATCTTCGTTCAGCGCGGAGTCGCCATGCATTTCGCCATCGACTTCCAACTCGCCGGCAGACATTGCATCGATCAGGCTCGCCGCTGCCCCCATCTTGCGGGACGACTCGGAACTCGAGGAGCCGAAGTTGGAATGCGACAACAGCGCAACCTTCGGATTCATGCCGAAACGCTTGACCTGCTCGGCTGCCATCAAGGTCATCTCGGCAATTTCCTGAGCATCCGGGTTTTCATTCACATGCGTGTCGCAGATGAACAGCGAGCGGCCCGGCAACATCAGGTAATTCATCGCTGCCAGCGTATGGACGCCACTGCGCTTGCCAATGATGTTCTGGACCACGCCCAGATGGTGGCTGTACTGCCCGGTCATGCCGCAGATCAGGCCGTCGGCATAGCCGAGCCTGAGCAGCATGGCGCCGATCACGGTCGGCTTGCGGCGCAGCGCATCCTTGGCAATGCCCGGCGTGACACCGCGGCGAACCATTAGCTTGTGATACGCCTGCCAGCATTCGCGGTAGCGCTCATCGGATTCCGGGTTGACGATGTCGAAATCGACGCCCGGCTTGATGCGCAGCTTGGCCTTTTCGAGGCGGCGCTCGATGACATCCGGACGGCCGATCAGGATCGGACGCGCGAACTTTTCCTCGATCACGACCTGAACAGCGCGCAAGACGCGCTCTTCTTCGCCTTCCGAGAAAATGATGCGCTTGCCCTTGGCCTGACGGGCGGCCTGGAAGATGGCGCGCATGCCGACGCCGGTGTGATAAACGAACTCGGACAGCTTGGCGCGGTAGGC
>OCTV010000708.1_pt1 | contig 12823 bp, 9 predicted proteins | sample 1539101 | NCBI WGS metagenome assembly OCTV01 (sample SAMEA3991422, study PRJEB22521) | metagenome | biome: anthropogenic terrestrial biome; feature: sewage plant; material: sludge | place: Sweden | collected 2012-09-26 | reverse complement strand
GGACGTTACCTTTACTCTCCGATATCAAGGGGATAAAATTGTTTCTCATTTTGACGACAATTCCTATAACGGAGTTAGTTTAAGTTACTCCTTTGAGAGCGAGCCGCTAGGAACAGCAGGGAGCGTTAAAAAAGCAGTAGGTACAAGTGATGAAGTACTTGTAATAAGCGGAGATGCAATGTGCGATTTTGACTTAACATCTGCGATTGAATTTCATAAAAAAAGCAATGCCAAAGCTACTATTATAGTTAAAAAAGTTTCAGACCCAAGAGAATATGGGTTAATCCTTGCAGATGACAATGGCAGAGTCAGAAGCTTTCTCGAAAAGCCGTCATATGAAAGTTGTATTACTGACCTAGCAAACACAGGAGTTTATATACTTTCGAGAGAGGCTTTAGAGCTCATTCCTGACGGTGAAGCAGATTTCGCACAGGATATTTTCCCTAAAATGTTAAAACAGGGACTTGATATCTATGCTTTTCAAGATACAGGATATTGGTGTGATATAGGTGACTTTTATAGTTTTATCCAATGTCAGCGTGATATACTTGATGGGCTTGTAGATTGTGAAATTGACGGACATAAAACCCTTGACGGAATAATTACAAACTCTACAAGTGAATTTAAAGGGGCGAGAATTACACCTCCTGTTTTCATAGGCAGGAATGTTAAAATAGCAAGCGGTGCTGTAATTGATGCAGGAAGCGTGATTTCTGACGATGTGACAATCTGCCGTGGGGCAAAAATTCACGGCGGAATACTTTTGGACGGTGTTTACATCGGCGAAAAAGTAACCTGTAATGAGGCTGTAATTTGTGAAAACGCAAAACTTTTATCATCAAGTGCAGTTTATGAGGGCGGAATTGTCGGCGAAAATGCTGTCATATGTGAAAATTCAATTGTTGAAGCAGGCGTAAAAATCTGGGCAGGGAAGCATTTAGACAGCAATACAGTTGCCACATATGATATTAAATACGGTCATGCAAAGCAGCTTTGTATAGATGATGAGGGCGTTTGCGGCGAAACTAATGGTGAAATTACTCCTCAAGTTGCTTCGGTACTTGGCTCAAGTATTGCCTCAAGCGGTAAAAAAATAGGTATAGGATATAAAGGCACACCACCTGCAAGGGCACTGGCTTATGCTTTGATTTCAGGCATTATGTCAGCAGGAGGTGAAGCTTGGAATGTTGGCGAATGTTTAGAAACAGAGCTTGATTTTGCTATGCGTAATGCATCACTTGACCTTGGGTGTTATGTCGATTCAGGAGTTATAACAAAGCTTAAAATAATTTCTGAAAACGGTTTGCCACTAACACGTAAGCAGGAGAGAAAAATTGAAGCAGGCTTAAACCGTTCTGAATACAACAAGGTTGGCTTTAATGATTTCGGGAATTTGATTGATGTACCGTCATTAAGAGATCTATATGCTAATGAGCTTTCAAGTATTGTGCCTAAAAAGCTGAACGGAATGAAGGCAGAGGTGAACACGTCAAATCCAAGAATTTCTGAAGTTTGCAACAGAGTTCTCAATCCTATCAATGATAAAAGCGGAGAAAGAATTGTATTCCACATTTCTTCTGACGGCAGGAAAATGTCTGCTTTTACAGAAGATTTAGGATATGTTTTTTATGAAAAGCTGATGCTTTTGTGCTGTCAAAGCTATTTCCAAAAAGGCGAGGACGTTGCCATGCCTTATAGTGCCCCTGCTATTGCAGATGAGCTTGCAAAACGTTACGGAAGTACGGTCTTTCGCTACTATAATTGCCCTGTTGACAACAGTGATATTGAGGCAAGAACACTTGCCGGCAAAATTTTGTTCACCAGAGATGCATTAACCATGATGTTGGTTTTGTTAAATAATCTTACCGAAAGGAAAATTTCACTTGCACAGGCAATTGAAGAACTACCGAAATTCACAGCCACAAATCGTTTTGTCAGCATTGAGAAATCGCCATCAGCGGTCTTAAAAAGCCTTTGCAATGAGCGCGGAGGTCTTAACGAGGGTGTTATTGCAAGTGATAATTACGGGCGTGTCCTAATTCGACCTGTTAAGACAGGAAAAGGTGTTATGATGTTTGTTGAAAGCTTCAAAAGTGAAACAGCAACAGAAATATGCGATTTTTATGAAAAACTTTTAACCGATAAAACAAAAGAATAATTATACAATATAAAAGAAAAGCAAACTAAAAAGGCTTTATTCCCAATATTATTTTTGTGGATTTTGAGCAAATTGAAATGGGAATAAAGCTCTACTTAGAGCATGGATAAAGTCCGTTTAAAAAATTGATTTCTGCCGTAAAAGCCAGCATAAAATATTTTTGTATTGACATGAGACGATGTTTTGCGTATAATAAAAATGTATATTTATGTTCGGTCGAAAAATCTGTTTAAATTAATATGTTCGAGTGCGAAATGAAGCTCTATATGGACGAAACGGATAATATTACAGAAAATTATAATTATGTAAGGTTTTTCATGGCAACGAGGAACCGCCTAACCTCTTTGTCGTCAATATAAAAAAATACATAATGCAAGACTTTTCTTCTATATTCACTAAAGCTTGTAATTGTTTTCTCTCAAAATATTGAGGGAGTTTTTTGCATTGAATGAAGAAATAACACTGCTAACAGAAAATACGCAAAAATATTAAAGTGAGGTAATAAAGTGGACAATAATTTTGAAAAGCTTCCCCTATTCGGAGAAAAAATAGCTCAAAAATCACAGAATGATACTAATGAAGCAGCTCCTGCTGCACCAATTAAACAGCTAATACCTAACACAAACAAAAAACCGCAGACAAAACCACTTCAACAAAATAAAAAGGACGATTTTTTTAAAAAAGCAAATCCAAGCAGAGCTCAGCATACAAAAGCCGCAAGCTTTGCTGAATACAGCGAAAAAATTGCAGGCAAGGAAGAAAAGCCTATTGTTAATAAGCCAATAAATAATCCGAAACCAAAGTCCGCACAGAGCGAGCCAAAAGCCCCATCAAGAGCTGCGCAAGGTGAGCCTAAAGCAGCCACACAAGGTGAAGTAAAAGCTGCACCTGCAAAGAAAACTAATAATCAGCCACGCGTGAGCAGAAAAACTCCGCTTAAGATTATTCCTCTTGGCGGTTTAAATGAAATCGGCAAGAATTTAACAGTATTCGAATGCTCAAACGACATTTTTCTTGTGGACTGTGGACTTGCTTTCCCTGACAGCGAGCTTTTAGGCGTTGATATTGTAATCCCAGATTTCACATATTTAGAGAGAAATGCGGATAAAATTCGTGGTGTAGTTATTACTCACGGACATGAGGACCATATTGGCGGACTAGCTTATTTATTGAAGAAAATTAACATCCCTGTTTACGCTACAAGACTGACAATCGGTCTTATTGAGGGGAAATTGAAAGAACATGGTCTACTGGAGAAAGCTAAGCTTAATGTTGTTACACCAAAACAGACTATAAAAATGGGCTGTATGGCGGTAGAATTCATTCGTGTTAATCACTCAATCCCAGATGCAGTTGCACTTGCTATCCATACTCCTGCCGGCATAGTTGTGCATACAGGCGACTTTAAGATCGACTATACACCTATTGAGGGCGGAATTATTGACCTTGCAAGATTTGGCGAATTGGGAAGCAGAGGAGTATTGGCATTAATGTCAGACTCAACAAACTCTGAAAGAAAAGGATATACTCAAACAGAAAGAATGGTTGGCGGCTCCTTTGATAAGCTATTCGAAAAAGCTGATGGTAAGCGGATAATCATAGCTACTTTCTCATCAAATATCCATAGGGTACAACAAATTATCAATAGCGCAGCACGCTGTGGACGTAAGGTTGCAGTATTCGGCAGAAGTATGATTAATGTAATCACTATTGCAATTGAGTTGGGCTATTTGATTGTTCCTGCCGGACTTATTATTGATATTGATTTAATGAATAAATACCCTAGCGAAAAAATCGTTCTGATTACAACAGGAAGTCAGGGCGAGCCAATGTCTGCATTAACCCGTATGGCTATGAATGACCATAAAAAGGTCAATATCACCCCGATGGATTTCATCATTATTTCAGCAACACCGATTCCGGGCAATGAAAAGCTTGTCACAAAGGTTATTAATGAGCTGATGAAAGCAGGCGCAGAGGTTATTTATGAGGCAATGTATGAGGTTCACGTTTCAGGACATGCCTGTCAGGATGAGCAGAAGTTAATTTTGTCGCTTACAAAGCCAAAGTTCTTCATTCCTGTACATGGTGAGTATAAACACCTTAAAAAGCACGCCCAAACCGCACAGGAAATGGGTATACCAGAGGAAAATATTATCATCGGTGAAATAGGCAATGTCATTGAAACAGACGGTGAGGAAATGAAGATAACTTCACAGGTTCCTGCTGGCAGAGTTCTTGTTGACGGTCTTGGGGTTGGTGACGTTGGCTCTATCGTTCTTCGTGACAGAAAGCATCTTGCACAGGACGGCTTGATAATTGTTGTCGCAACTATTGAAAGTGAAAGTGGAACTGTCCTTGCAGGACCAGACATTGTTTCCCGTGGGTTTGTGTATGTAAGAGAATCAGAGGAACTGATGACACACGCAAAGAAAATCCTGACGGATACCTTACAGCAATGTATGGATAATGACACAAGAGAATGGAATGCAATCAAGACAAAACTTAAAGATGTTTTGTCAGATTATATTTATATACAAACAAAGAGAAGTCCTATGATTTTACCTGTAATAATGGAAATATAAAAGCTTAAGGTTTTATATAGGTTATAACTATTAATTAAAAATGGGCGGTGATTAATTGAAAGGCAAAAAATGGTGGGTATTCAAGCTGACAGCTTTAGTATTGATGCTCGTTTCGTTTTGTTCTGCTTTTGCAGTGCGCAAGTATGATGATTTTTTGTTTTGGGCTATGCTTTTTGCTACTGCCATTATTAGCCTTGCTTTTGTAGCTGAATTAATCATCGCCCAAAATAATATCCATAAATTCGTTGCACAAATAGACAGCGAAATTAATGTTACCGAAAGGGAAAGCTTTTATCATTTCCCTGCTCCTACGATTATTATCGATCAAAACGGCAAGATTATCTGGTATAATCAAGCTTTTGCGGATCAAATTTACACAGAAGGGGATGCTTTTGGCATCCATCTCAATAAAATTATTAAGGTTGATTTAGAAAAAATTTATGCAAAACGCGGAACTATAATAGAGTATAAAAACCGAAATTATCGAATTGCAGCTACTATCAGCCAAAAGTCAGATTCAAAGCTATCAATGCTGTATTTTGAGGATATTACTGATCTTGTATACCTCCAGGATGAATATAATCAGTCAAGACCATCGGTTGTTTTGATAATGATTGATAATTTTGAGGACCTTTTGCAGAATGTTAAGGAAAGCGAAAAAGCTCACGTTTTAGTACAAATTGAAAAGCTCCTTGAAAATTTCATGGAGAAATCAACGGGAATTATTCGGAAAATTTCGAATGACAGATTTATTGCTATTATTGAAGAAAAGCATCTTAATGAAATAATTACCGAACGGTTTAAAATTCTTGATAAAGCAAGGGCAATTACCGTAAATGAAAAGCTAAGTCTTACATTGTCAATTGGAGTAGGACACGGTGGGAAAACCTTAAGTGAAAGTGAAGCCTACGCAAAGCAAGCTCTTGACATGGCATTAGGGCGCGGAGGCGACCAGGCGGCACTTAAAACAGACGGCGGCTTTGAATTCTTCGGTGGTGTTTCAAAGGGTATTGAAAAGCGTACTAAGGTTAAGACAAGAATTATTGCGACAGCTTTGCTTGAATTGATTGAGAATAGTGAAAAAGTATATATTATGGGACATCGTTTCGGTGACTTGGACAGTGTGGGAAGCGCAGTTGGACTAGGCGGTGCGATACATAATATCGGCAAACATGTTAAAATTGTTATTGACCCTGAAAAAAATCTTGGCGGTTCATTAATTAATAGAATTAATGAATGTGAGGATTTTGAACTGTTTATTACTCCAAAGGAAGCATTAAATGATATTAACGACCAGACACTTTTGATTATTGTTGATACTCACAACAAGGATTTCGTGGAAAGCATAGACCTATACAAAAAAGCAAATCATGTTGTTGTTATCGACCATCACAGAAAAACTGTCAATTACATTGACAATGCAGTTATTTTCCACCATGAGCCATATGCATCCTCTGCTTCTGAAATGGTTGCTGAATTAATTCAATATTTCGGAGACGTTGGCAAGCTTTCATCATATTATGCTGAGGCTTTGCTTGCCGGAATAATGCTTGACACCAAAAATTTTGTTATGAGGACAGGCGTAAGAACATTTGAAGCAGCGGCTTTTTTAAGAAAGCTTGGTGCTGATACCGTTGCTGTCAGAGCTTTGTTCTCCAACTCAATTGACTCATATCAGAAGAAAACACGACTTGTTGCAAATGCTGAAATATATAATCACTGTGCTATTGCAATAAGTGATATTCAATCGGACGATATACGCGTTGTTGCTCCGCAGGCGGCTGATGAACTGCTTGGAATCAGCGGAGTTGACGCCTCATTTGTGTTATATGAGTCTAATGGGAACGTTCATTTCTCTGCGAGGTCAATGGGTGCGATGAATGTTCAGATTATTATGGAAAAGCTAGGCGGTGGGGGACATCAAACTATGGCAGGCGCACAGCTTGACGGTGTTTCTCTTGAAAGTGCAAGGCAGACATTATTGCTTGCAATTGATGAGCATATTAAGGAGATAAGTTAGAAAAATTTACATTTAAGGGGCAGACGTATGAAAAAAATTATTTGTATTTTAATAAATTTATGCATAGCTATGGTATCATTAACAGGGTGCAATATTCGAAAATCATCTATAAATGAAAAGCTTACTGAAAATGCCATTAAAGAAATTACAGAATTAGTCAGTAGCGATAAATTTTATTTTAAGGGAACTACTGAAGTCAAAAAGAATTCCGACAATAATTCTAGAAAAACAGAAACCTACTATAAAAATGGGAATAGATGCTTAATTATACTTCAAACGGGTACTATTGATGATGACCCAACTAAAATTTTGACTATTGATAATGTGGTATATTATATTTGTGATGCAAAAAAAATAGCAGTGATTTCAAATGGATATAATATGAAACTTCTTGATAGTCTAAAGACATGGTGTTCTAACTGGTTACCAACTAAAGCAAAATATTTTATGACAAAAACTGTTGAGGAAAACGGGCAAAAATTAAGTCGCGAAATTTTTAAAGTTGACTATGCTAATTTATCATTTTATTTTTTGGAAGAAAAGTTAAAAAGGATAGAGCTAGAAAAATCAATGTGCACAACTATTGAATATTCAAAAGAAGTAGATGACAGCCTATTAGAGTTTCCAAAAAATTATGAAATTATAGATAAAAGAACCCAAGCACAAATACCAATATCAGAAAGGATTTGAATAAAATGAAAATTATTTTACTACAAGACGTTAAAGGATCAGGCAAAAAAGGTGATATTAAAGAGGTTGCTGACGGATACGCAAGAAACTTTTTACTTGCAAAGGGTGTAGCAATTGAGGCAACACCTAAAAATCTTTCCGATTTAGCAGGGAAGAAATCAAGCGAACAGCACAAAGTTGACGTTGAAAAGCAGAGCGCTCAAGATATTGCAAATTCAATCAACGGCAAAAAGGTTACAGCTAAGGCAAAGGCTGGGCAGGGCGGAAAGCTTTTCGGAGCAATCACCTCCGGCAATATTGCTGATTTGATTTCAGCTCAATTGGGGCATAAGGTTGAAAAGAAAAAGATTGTTGTCGGAGAAATAAAGGCATTTGGAACATATGAGGCAGAGATCCGCTTATATAATGGAATTTCTGCTAAAATAACTGTTGAAGTCGTAGAGGAATGATTTTATTTGGGGCGTGCTTTGTGTACGTCCTTTATATGTGTTTGGGGGGCTGCGAAAATGAAAAAATATGAATATGAATGTATATGGATTTGGGCCGGAAGAGAAAAAACCAAAGCTATACTTAACAGTTATGGCGAAAAAGGCTGGGAATTGGTTTTCGTTATTTCAGCCTGGCATTATTTGAAAAGAGAAATTATTTAATTAATATTTTATTATACAATGATATAATATCCAGAGGTGAAAAAGTTGGATTTCAATTCGATCAGTGAATTTTCTCAAAGGGAATTACCATATAATCTAGAGGCAGAGCAGACTATTTTAGGTGCTTTGCTCATTGACCCCGACGTTCTTACGACGGTCATGGAATACATAAAGCCTGAAAGCTTTTATAATGGACAGCACAGAGAGCTTTTCGGAATTATAATCCGTATGTTTTCCGTTGGCGTCAATGCGGATATTATTACCGTATTGAATGAGGCAGTTGATCAAGGAATTTTTGAAACCTCTGCCGCAGGGAAATCATACCTGACAAATATTATGCAGGGAGTTCCTACTGTTTCAAATATTGAAAGCTACTGCAAAATTGTCGAAGAAAAATTTTATATCCGCTCTCTTGTTATTGCCGCCAGAGAAATTATTGATTTCGCAAGCGACGGGCAAGAGGACGCAAAGACCTTACTCGACAGCGCAGAACAGAAAATTTATGACATCCGACAAGGCAGGGATGTTGAGGGTCTGACGAAAATCGACGAGGTTATCGTTGATGCTTATGACAGACTGCAAAAAATCACTGGACCGGATAAGGAAAAGTATTTAGGAGCAAAGTCCGGCTTTGTGGAGCTTGATACGGTTATCACAGGGCTTAACAAATCTGACCTTTTGATTATTGCTGCACGTCCTGGTATGGGTAAAACCAGCTTTGTAATGAATATAGTTACTAATGTGGCAAGGAAATCGGACAGGCAATGTGCAGTTTTTTCTCTTGAAATGTCAAAAGAACAGCTTGCAACAAGACTGCTTTCGTCAGAAGCACTTGTCAGCAGCAACAGCTTGAAAACAGGGAAGATTTCTTCTGACGAATGGGTCAGGCTGGCGTCTGGGGCTGATGTGCTTTCGAGGATGCCGATTTATATTGACGATACAGCAGGAATTACGGTGCCGCAAATGAAAGCAAAGCTAAGGCGAATGAACAATCTTGGCTTGGTGGTAATCGACTATTTGCAGTTAATGTCCTCGGGACGACGAATTGACAATCGTGTAACTGAAATTTCAGAAATCACACGTCAGTTAAAGCTGATGGCTAAAGAGCTTAATGTACCGATAATTACACTTTCACAGCTATCACGTGGACCTGAAAGTCGTACTGATCACCGTCCGCTGCTTTCTGACTTGAGAGAGTCGGGCTCAATAGAGCAGGACGCTGACGTAATAATGTTCCTATATCGCGATGCTTATTACAATAAGGAAAGCGAACAGCAAAACATTTCAGAGTGCATTATTTCAAAAAACCGTCACGGTGAAACAGGAACAGTTAATCTTGTTTGGGACGGACAGTTCACAAGATTCTCCAATGCTGAAATTACAAGATAATATTTATGCGATAAAGTTCAAGTACCCCATTTTTGCTTGGCGGTGATAATTTGTTACAGAAATTTATGAATACGATTAAAGAATATAATATGCTGGAAAAGGGCGATAAAGTTTTGGTTGGACTTTCAGGAGGGGCAGACAGCGTTTGTTTGCTGCTTAATTTGCTTGAAATTTCAACGGAATTTGAGCTGAAAGTTTCAGCAATACATCTAAATCACCAGCTTAGAGGGCAGGAAAGTGACAATGATGAAAGCTTTTGCATTGACCTTTGTAAAATGCTTGGCGTTTTTCTGACCACGGAAAGGCTTGACGTAATATCATATTCAAGCGAAACAGGGAAATCCGTTGAAGAAGCTGCAAGGGACTTACGATACAAGGCTTTTGAAAAGTGCGCCTGTGGCTCGAAAATTGCAACTGCACATTCACTTTCTGATAATGCTGAAACGGTTCTGTATAACTTGACTAGAGGTACAGGACTAAAAGGCTTGTGCGGAATACCGCCTGTCCGCGGTGAAATTATCCGCCCATTAATTAACACAACGCGTGAAGAAATTGAGGGATATCTTTCTGACAAAGGACAGGCCTTTGTAACAGACAGAACAAATCTCACCACTGATTATACAAGGAACAAAATTAGACTGAAAATTATTCCGAAGCTTAAGGAAATTAACCCCAATTTTATTGGTACAATACAAAAAAATGTTCAGTTATTTACTTTAGAAAATAATTATATTGCAATTTCCACTAAAGAAGTGTATAATAGTTGCAGAATATCGAAGTCTTCACTTAATGCCGCACTTTTATTGAATGAGCATACGGCGATAAGGCGAAGATGTATTACTATGCTTTTAAAAGAAAATAATATCGGGCAGTCCTTTGACAGGATTACAGCAATTGACAACATATTAGAAAGCGGAGGTAAAATTAATCTCACAAAAGATGTTTATTTCGTGGTAAAAATGGGTATTCTTTCAATTATAGAGATATTAAGTGAAACGCCGATTATTAAACAAGAAATGCACATAGGTACCAATACGTTTTTATCAAAAAAAGTTGAAATTAATATGATTTCAATAAGAGAATTTGTTGACGAAAAAAATGTTAACAAAAAATTTGCAATTGACTATCTGGATTATGATAAAATACAAGGTAAAGTTGTTTTGAGAAACCGCCAGAATGGTGATAAAATACAGCTTTTAAACAGGAATTTTGAAAGCTCAGTGAAGAAGCTCTTTAACGCAAAAATCCCATTGGGTGAGCGTTTTCAGCAGGTTTTTCTTGCTGATAAAGAAGGGGCTATTTTCATTGAAAGCTTCGGGATTTCTGACCGGGTTAAGATAGATACTACAACAACAAAAATATTAAGAATAGCAGTAGATGGGAGTGTCAAAAATTAATACAGCAGAATTAGGCGTAAAAAAAGTACTTATCTCCGAAGAGGAGCTTCATAAAAAAGTACATGAAATGGGACAGATTATTTCTAAGGAATACATAGGCAGACCACTTCTTATGGTTAGCGTTTTAAAAGGTGCGTTTGTTTTTATGGCAGATTTAATCAGGGAGGTTACAGTACCCTGCGAAATTGATTTTATGTGTGTTTCAAGCTATCAAAACAGTACAACCTCAAGTGGAACTGTTAAGATAACAAAGGACTTGAATGTTGATATAAAAGAATATGACGTTTTGATTGTTGAGGACATTTTAGATAGTGGATTGACACTTAATTCTGTTATAAAGCTTTTAGAACATAGAAATCCAAAGTCATTAAAGGTTTGTGCTCTTTTGGACAAGCCTGCAAGACGAAAGGTTGAGGTGAATGCCAATTACACTTGCTTTGAAATTCCGGATGAATTTGTTATTGGCTATGGCCTTGATTGTGCAGAGAAATACAGAAACTTGCCATACATCGGCGTTTACGATACTGAATTTAATGCATAAAATACCCACTAAAAAAGAGGAGTGAATTTGTTGAACAAAAAAAATAGAGGGATACTGATATATGTTGGTATTGCGATTGCTATAATGCTGACACTGGTTCTATTACTTCAGAAGTCAGCATCAATGCCGAATGAGAAGCAGTATTCAGAAATTATCAAGTATTTTGATGATTACAAGGTATCCGATTTTACCCTTGATTTGGGTAGCGGACAGCTGACTTTAAATAAGGTCGAGGGCGTAGATAAAAAAGATTTGCCTATTGTTTACAAGGTGCCGAATGTCAGTGTATTCGTAGATGAAATTCAAAGCGATGGTCATAATTATCGCAAAGAATATAATCAGAAGTACCCTGATAAACAACTTAAATATAACTACTATCCTATTAAGGACAATTCATGGCTGATGAATATTGTTCCGACATTACTGCTTTTAGTATTGATGGTCGTGCTGTTCTTCTTTATGATGAAGCAAGCAGGCGGCGGTGGTAAAATTACTCAGTTCGGTAAGGCAAATGTCAAGGCACAATCCCAATCGGGGAAGAAGACAACCTTTGCTGACGTTGCCGGCGCAGAGGAAGAAAAAGCTGAAATGGCTGAAATCGTAGACTTCCTTAAAAATCCTAAAAAATATGCTGAAATCGGTGCAAGAATCCCTAAGGGAGTTCTTTTACTGGGCCCTCCAGGTACCGGTAAAACTCTTTTAGCAAGGGCTGTTGCAGGCGAGGCTGGCGTACCTTTCTTCTCAATCTCAGGCTCTGATTTCGTTGAGATGTTTGTTGGTGTCGGTGCATCAAGAGTCCGTGATTTGTTTGAGCAGGCTAAGAAAAGTTCACCGTCAATAATATTTATAGATGAAATTGATGCAGTTGGACGTCATCGTGGTGCTGGACTTGGCGGCGGACATGATGAACGTGAACAGACACTAAACCAATTATTGGTTGAAATGGACGGCTTCACCGGTAACGAAAGCGTTATTGTAATTGCCGCTACAAACCGCAGAGATATTCTTGACCCTGCACTTTTAAGACCAGGACGTTTTGACAGACAAATTGTTGTTGGATATCCTGATGTTAAGGGACGTGAGGAGGTTCTGAAAGTTCACACAAGGAACAAGCCTCTTGGTCCTGATGTTGATTTGAGCGTTATTGCAAAAACAACTGTTGGCTTTACTGGTGCAGATTTAGAAAATCTTGTCAACGAGGCTTCTTTGTTGGCAGCTAGAAAGAATCGTAAGGCTATCATAAAAGACGATATTGAGGAAGCAACAATTAAGGTAATTGCAGGACCTGAAAAGAAATCCAGGGTTGTTACCGAAAAGGAAAAGCGCTTGACTGCTTATCATGAGGGCAGATCAGCCTGATCGTTACGCAGCGTGAGCACGAAATCACGTTTGC
>OCTV010000699.1_pt1 | contig 12959 bp, 13 predicted proteins | sample 1539101 | NCBI WGS metagenome assembly OCTV01 (sample SAMEA3991422, study PRJEB22521) | metagenome | biome: anthropogenic terrestrial biome; feature: sewage plant; material: sludge | place: Sweden | collected 2012-09-26 | reverse complement strand
ACACTCTTTCCCTACACGACGCTCTTCCGATCTATAATACAGGAAATTCCACCTTTTCCGTAATTTCCCCTATTTTAGATAATAATATACAATTCATATTTTTACATAATATTGCATAAAGATGCAATAATATACAATTCATATTTTTTACATAATATTACAAATTATACAGTTTATGCTTTTACATTATATTACAAGAAACGGCAAGAAAATACATTTCAAAATTCATAAAAAATTCATAAATGGTTCATACAAAAAGGTATAAAAAAGCCTTCTTCAGGTGTATAATAAGAGTATGGAAGAAAGCAACCTATAGGACGGCGGTTCTAAAGCTATCGTAGGGCGTGTATAACCATAGAAAGGAAAAAAAGTAATAAAATAGAATCTTGAAAATTGAAAAAATGGTAAAAACTAGTCTAGTCAACTAGACTGGGATAAAAGTATGGGATATCTATGCTTAAATGGTACGGATAACCATATTCATTCGTCCCTTGCAATATAGGGTATTTAATTAAGACTAGTGTAGTCAACTACACTGAATAAAAGGAGAAAAAATTATGTTTGAATTAACAGAAAGCTCAAAAAAGGAAATTACTGTAATAGAAGAGGGTATGTTAAAAAATGCCACAACTAAAATTAACCAATTTCATAAAATTGCAAAAAATGCAATATTAGGGATATCAATGGTATTGTCAGACATTGCAGACAAACCAAAGGAATATCTGGAAAATTCAGGTTTTAATACTATAGCTGAATATGCTGAAAAATTGTTCGGGTATAAAAAAAGTTATACCTATAAATTAATAAGGATATCTAAGTTTATAGATATTAAGGATATAAACGGCGAAAAGTTAACTGTATCAGATTTAATAAACGATAAAATCAATATAGATTATACATTTGAGACAATAACCGATATAGATGGTTTTGAGTACAGTCCTTCACAAATGTTAGAGCTTATTCCCTTAACAGAAGAACAGCTAAAAGATAACCTAAAAGAATTGGATAGCTCCTTAACCTGTAAAGAGCTACGCTCTATCGTAAAGGATATTGTTAGCCCTCCGATAGAAGTAAAAGGTGAAGAATCTAAAGAGCCTACAGAGCAAGAGGATAATAAAGAGGAAGAAAAAGTAACTCCATTGACAGATAAGGACAGAATACTCCAGATGCTGGAAATATGCTCTAATATGGAAGATGATGGAATAAAGGAAAAAATTATCAATGTTTTCCAGAAGAGCTTAAAAGCACTGGAAAAATAATGGAAAAAAGCCGATAGAAATATCGGCTTTTTTTGGGAATTTTTATTGTTATATTTTTACAAAATATTTACCATTTTGTAGAAAGGAAAATATTTCATGTTTAGGTACAAATTTACATTGTCAGAAAATGGTGATTATTCCATTTTGTGTATAAATTATCAAAATGGAACAATTTTCAAAATGAAACAGTTTTTGCCAAAAGATGTTATTGAAGCGTCTAAAATCTGTTTTTATTTAAATCAGTATAAGTGTTTAAGCCAGTGTAGTCAACTAGACTAGAAAAAGATAGGTAGGGTATAAAAATAATTCAGTGTAGTCGACTACACTAGAAAAAAGGTAGGGTATAAAATTAAAACTAGTCTAGTCAACTAGACTAAGAAAGGAAAAATTATGGCAAGAAAAACAAGGAAGTGTAACGAACAGCTTCCATCTAGAAAAACTATGGAATTATTCATAACAAAGAATGCCAGTAAGGTAAAGTCAAAACTACATTACCTTGAAAAAAAAGGATATTACAAGGCATCAACCACGGCACAATATCATAAGTCACAAATCCGCTCCCTTAACCGTAAATACGGATTTAGAGAGGACTGGATACAAACAGGTAAAAAATTCAGAGATACTATTAAAAGTAACGCTGATTTAGGCATTATGTACAAGGCTTTTAAAAACATAATGTCGATAAACACACAAAAAGAGGGGATAAAATATAAAAAGAAAATTTTAGAATATGAGAAAGTAGGTGTGGATTTTGTTAAAGCGTTTAATACAATTTCACATCTATCTTCTGAATTCCATGAGTTGTTTGCTGTTTTAACATATGAAACAGTAGAAACAGGACTAAAAGAGGGTGGGCAAAAAAGTGCATACGACATGATAGTTCTTTTTGAAAAAGAGCTTGCAGACAAGGATTTTGACAAAATGTCAGATTCTCAACGTCGAAATATTGAAAGACTAAGAAGAAAAGAGTCTAGTCAACTAGACTCAAAACAATTAGATAACATTATGGCAATAAGAAAGGGGAATTATAATGGGCGGTAGAGAAGAAATATATTATAAGAAGTCAATCATAACATTTGACATTGAAACAACGTCATATGTTGAAGAAGTTAAATTAGAAAACGGAAAAACAAAAACAATGAAACACGCCTTTATGTATATAGGGGCTATATACAATAACGGTGTCATCTCAAAATATAGGAAATGGGAAGATTTTATATCATATTTTGATAGTCTATCTTCTCTATGTTCAAAAAATGAGAGGTATATCATTTGGGTTCACAATCTCTCATTTGAATTTCAGTTTATGAAAGACTGGATGAAATTCTCAGACGTTTTTGCTAGGAAATCGCATAACGTTATAAAATGTGTATACAAAAGAATAGAATTCAGGGATACATTGGCATTATCCAATTGTAAACTGGAAAAATTAGCAATTAATGAAAAATTGCCAGTACAAAAAGCGTCTGGCGACTTAGATTATTCTTTAATCCGTCATCAGTCTAGTCGACTAGACTCTGTAGAAGAGAACTACGTTGATTTGGATGTGATGGTACTATCTGAATACATCAAGAAAAAAGTTAAGGAGTATGGTTCTTTACAAGAAATACCTATGACTTCTACAGGGGAAGTAAGGTATTTATTTAGAAAAGAACTAGGAAAAAATCTTAAGAAAATGCACAACTTATCTGTCTTGTATTCAGCACAAACAAAAGAATTGCAAAATCTGTTAATTGATATTTACGCAGGGGCTTATACTCATGCGAACTATCAAATAATAGGAAAAGAGATGTATGATGTCTCATGCGTAGATATTTCATCTTCATACCCTTATCAAATGGTATCAAAGAAATATCCAACAATATGGCTTGGTATAAAGAATGAAAAGTACCTTGTTGAAGAATTATTTACAAAGTACCCTGTGGAAGAATATGCAATAGCTTGCAGATGTACTTTTACTAATCTAAGGTCTAAGCACGTGCATTCAATTTTATCAAAACATAAGTCTAGTCGACTAGACTTAAAATCTTTAATTGAGGATAATGGTAGGGTAAACTTTTGCAATGAAATTGAGTTTGCATGTAACGAAATAGATATTCTTAACATTTTAGATTTTTACGATTTTGATAACATAGAAATAAGAGATATTTATGTATCAAAAAAACAATATCTTCCAAAAGAACTAGTATCAATAATATTAAAACTATTTCAAATGAAAACAAATTTAAAAGGCATTGAAGAAGAAGCAGACAATTATATGCGTTCAAAAACCAGAATCAGTGGAGTTTACGGAACATGTGTATTCAATATTTTAGACTCTGGAATTTTCTTTGACAATGAATGTGATACAAAATTTATAAAAGAAGAAAAAGATTTTTCAGATTTTAAGAAATACTGCAACAATCCTAAACAGTATTTATGGTATTCTATAGGGGTATGGGTAACATCATACGCCAAAAGACAAATTTTAGAACCTATAAAAAAATTGTCTGAAAATGCTTTATACTCTGATACAGACTCTGTTAAATATCAGGGTTACAGTAGATACAAAAAGATGTGGAGTCATCTTGATGCAAAGTATAAAACACAATTTTATGATGCAATGAGGTATCATAATTTCAAACAAGAACAATATACATTTTATGACAAACATGGAACACAACATTTTATGGGAGTATTTGATGAAGAACCGTCGTATAAAAGGTTTAAAGCACTAGGTTCAAAGCGTTATCTTGTTGAATATGAAAACGGTGAGATGAAGAGTACTGTAGCAGGAGCACCAAAAAATTTAGTAGATAGCTTAGGTAAAACAAATGACGAAAAGTTTAAAAATTTCAGTAATTATTTCACATTGAAAAATTGTAAACTATGTCATACGTATACAGAAGAGGACACATATAAAATAATAACAGATTATGAGGGAAAATCAGACATAGTTCACATTAAATCAGGAGTATGCCTAATGCCCGCAGATTTTTCTATGAATTGGAGTGATACTTTTATCGAATTTTTACTAGGTAAAATTGAGTTACAAGATAAAGATATTTATAGATACTTTATCGGACAAAAACATTTTAAATAAATAAAATAGAGTCTAGTCAACTAGACTCTATTTTTTTAAATAAATAAATAAAAAAGAGTCTAGTCAACTAGACTCTTTTTTTATTTAAAATTTTCTGAAAGATGCACTTGTGACACAATTCTTCATAAAATTTTCAAAAATATCGCCACTTTCATCTGTACTAAAATAAATTTTTCCCATTCTCCAAGTTTTAATTAACCAGTCTGTTAGTTTATTATGAGGGATTTCTGAAAAACACCATCTACTATCTAATAAAGTTAAACTATCTTTTGTAATAAATACACATTTACTACATAAAGCTTTATCAAAATTAGAGGGAGATATAAAACTAATGACATTATTTCCGTCATCAATAAGAAGTTCCCATCTTAAAACTAAATCACCAAAATGAACATATATCATTCCTACTAATTTACATTCTTCTTTTTTACCATTATACAAATGGGGGTATGTTGAGATTTCCCAGTAGCCTTTTTTAATCATATCTAAGGATTTTTCTGGAAAGTCAAAATACTTTTTATTAACTTTTGAAGTATTTTCATATTCTCTACAATACTCTAGACTTAGAGTTGTTTCTCCATATCTAAAATTGTAAATCATACCTTGTTTTACTTCTCTTATGTTTATCTTGAATTTATTAAAGTAGGGACAGAATTTATTAACCGTATTCCCTAACATAACAATTACAGTATCTGACCTATCTCTTATTAAAGAGGATACTAAGTTCATGAATTTTGCATATTCATCATTAAGATATGTATCCCTAGTAAGAAATTCATCAAATATAATAAATTTAATATCTCCTCTATCCTGACCTTTTTTATGTTCCCATGAATTCAGTCCGACACAATACAGGAATGGTTTACTTTTTCTTAATTGTTTTCCATTACCATCTACGTATGTTAAATAAAATGTTTTAGCTTCATATTTAAAGTTATTCCATTTACCATTCGACATGATAATTAAGTTAGGAATATGACAAGTACATAACTTAAATATATTAGTACTTGTTAAGCTTTCATCATATCTTCTAATATAAGCAGAGGGGATATCTTCTTTTAAAAAGGTATCAAGGGCATCTTCTATAAAAGCATATGTTTTACCATTACTTCTTTGACCAATAACTACATTGTATGTACTACCCTCACTTATAATTTTACTATTATCATAATAATCAATTTTTTTCTTTGGCATACTTATCCTCTCCAGTCTAGTCGACTAGACTAAATATAAAATCCACTCTCCATTATTCCTTTTAACATTTCTTTTTCATTTTCTGTACAATATAATCCATCTACGTCAACATTGTGACAGATTGTATAACCTGTGCAACTTCCTATCCTTTTTTTAGTGTTTGTTAAATAACCAATCGTGTGACCATAGTTTTCAGGCACAGCAGGCTGTGGGCGTTTTATTAAAAAATAGCAATTTTTAGGTTGCCATAACCCAGTTGCAACTGAACTATTTCCCTGCTTTATAATTTTATTGTCCGACGACATCACCCCGTTTGCGATTGACAGAGCAGACGATACAGCGGCACTTGTCGGGCTGTAAAAATTAGGGATTGCAGATAAAATTGATGAACCTATTCCTGCCGTACTACTGCCCGTGAGTGGGATATCAATCCCAATTTTGCCGTTAGAGTATGCAATAGGGATATTATCAGCGTACACAACCGCACAACACTCTCCAGTTGTCACATCAACAATTACTTTAACGCTTATTGTTTTTTTGATACATATTGATATGTCAATGTCAACTGTTTTACAATATGGTATATATAACTGTGCTTTTGTGTATGGGCTATAATCTAAAAAATTACCATATCTCTCAGCGAGCGTACACGTGCCGAAATTGATTATGCCCGAGTAGTTTGTCGATAATATATTACCGATTGCAGTCGTATCTTTGCCAAACAACTTGACATTTGCTGTACTTGCATTTATACCCAAATCTGATATGTTAAATGGATATAGTCTTAATGACATAATAGCGTCAATCGGATTACCGCCGTAAAATTTTATACTATTTGATATTGTATCTATAAATGTAGCATTAAATAAATCGTCAGCAAGCTTGTTTACCTCTGTTTGTGACATTGCCCAGTACGTCGCAAAACACCCGATTGAAGTCAGTGACGGATTGACAAGGTCTATTTTATCTGTATAGGTGTTGGTGTCTGGACTGTCTTTTATGTCGTGATTTTCAAATAAATCTTGTGTGCTGTCCCATGTGGCGTTATTGTTTGCACCGCCCTCACGGGCATATTCTGCGATTTGCGTACCTTGTATATAGTTGTATGTTGTAAATCCGTTTTTGTCTAGCACGCCGAGATATAGTTTATCAGACGTTGCATTATATGACGTTTGTGCATTTTGTGCAGTGTCTAAATCAAAAGTAAAATAACAGCCTAAGCTCGCCATGTAGTTTAACAGCCTATCTCCTCGTATTGCAAGCCCCACTATATCGACAACATGCGGGTATACTGTTTTGTCTATTTCAAAATCCTGTCCTCTAACCATTACTAGAGGATTGTTTTTTATTTTGTTTTCGCCTGAATTTTTTTCATAAAAACCCGATGTCCATACACTTGGTGGATATCCAGCGACGGTTACAGTTGTGTCTGTTTCTTTGGCAATATATGAGGAGATTATTGAGTAATCAAACAAATTTAAGTTTGCGTTTACAATATAACCACGTCCGTTTGAATTTTTTGCAATGCCTAAATCTTCGTTATATGGATTGATTTGCTCAAACCACATTTTAGTTGTAATTTGTGTGCGGGGTAGTACTGTGGCGGTTTTATAATATTTACTACCTGTCGTTATTTGTGACACATAAGGGTAGTCGGCTTGTATATTGCCTACGTTATTAATGTAGTCGACTAGACTTGGCGTTGTTAAATAACTAAAATCTTTTGTACTCCAATTACTCCCCTTAATAAATTTTTTGGCTACACAGTGGATTGAACTTATATAGATAATGAAGTTCGAGAAATCAATTTTATTGACAAATTGTGCAGAACGTGTTGATGAGTTTTCCGTCGTGCTTGGATTATACGCCCATTTGCTATTTGTCGCTGTACCAAAATTATATTCATCCGTGTTACTCAGTGCAGTCATGCCAAATCGGATGTTAGTTCTTGTTAAGTCTTGTTCTGTGATAAGTTCGTCAACGTTGTTAAATATTCCAGCAAAAGCCTCACTGACTGGTTTTACCCACGTCATATGTATAAAGTCGATAAACTGCGATTTTCTCCAGTGCACACCTCCTCGGTATGCGACGTTTGTGCTGTCAAGTTCCTTGTTTGCTTGCACTTTATTGTCTGTAAGCAAGTCCCCTACACTCCGAGCATACTCTATTCTGTCCCTTGTAGTGCCATATTCCCACACATTTTTATTAATACTCATATACGCTCTCCTATCTGCCAGCAACAGCTAATATAAAATTAGTCGTCGCTGAACTTGCATTGTCAATGTTGATAACAGACTCCGTAAATTCGATTATTTCCAGTTTTTTATCCGTCGTAATCATAACTTTCTCATCTGCTAAATAAGTAAACTCTGTATTTTCATTTCTTGCAATTAAACAATTAAGATTAAGTATTTCATCAATATTACTCATTAAAACATCAACTTCACACATTAAAATTCTTCGACCACCGGGGCTTAATATAATATCCCTAATATAATAATACCTATTTAATTCTGCAACATAACAATAATTTGGTTCTACACCAACATATTCTAAAATAAATCTTGGCTTTATTATACTCTCACTATCATATATATCACAGGGTAAAGGCGTGGAAATCTGTGTTAATTCTTTTCGTAATACTCTGTTATCACTTTTATTCTTATATAAAACTATGTACATAATAAAATCCTTTCCAGTCTAGTTGACTAGACTATTTATCTTTTTTATTCTTATTAATTTCATCAACACTTGCTGTTAAAAATTTTATAATCCATTTTGGAATAGCCTTTGAATTCGTTTTATAAATGTTTTCACAAATGCTTATACTCTCATTAAGTATAATATAAACACCTATTATAAATCCAAAAGGACAATTAAAAGGTAATTCTATATCTATTATACTAAGAAGAACAGGAACAAATGCGTCCATGAAAATCCCAAACATAAAGCTAATTAAAAAGCTCATTTTTTTCCAAAAACCTACTGTTCCTGTTTTACTATCAAGGGGTATTCCTGTAACTTTTGACTTAATTAATCCTGTAATAACGTCTAAACATATAGCTAAAATTACCAATATTAAAATTACAGCATATTGTTGATACAAAGAACTTATTGTTCCAACTAAAACCGAAAAAGTTATCTTATCTTTATTTTCTTCCATGCTATGACTCCTTTTAAAAGTGTAGTCAACTAGACTAATCTATCCAGTTGACTACATAATTAATAATATTAAGCAGAAATTACTTTTTTATAATATATATCTGTAGCACTAAAAGTCGACGCTACTGTATATACACCTGCTGTTTTAGTGTAGTAATTCCCTGTAAAATCAGCAGGACTTACAGATAATTTACCTACTAAAGCATATTCAGAAATATATAAAACGATAACATTTTCATCAACGTCATTTATATAATTTGCATCTCTAAAGTGCCAAAAGTTAATAAATCTTGCATCTGGAACATTAATACTTTCTGTTTCCGAATGCTCACAAGTCACAGCACAAGACCTTATATCCTGAATAACGCCAAGTATACCTGTTTCTTTTATAACTAATCTTGTATCGTCTCCTACTGGAGGTTTACCCTCTGATGCAGGTATTACATTAATAGAACTTCTATTAGAGTAACTATCATCTTTTCCACCTGATTGCCAATAAGGCATTTCGTGGAAATTCTCAATTTTAAGGAATTCATTATGTCTATTTGAGGAATAAAGATAAGAGTCAAGACTTGAAACAAAATCTGTTAAAAGCAGGGTAATCTGTTGATTTGAATTAGTAACATTTGTATAACCACCGTCATTATACAAAACACTAGCTTTATTAAGAAAACTTCTTAACATTTTAATTTTCTTATTTGCAAATCGTAGACACTTATCTGTAACCAAAAATTTATCTACAGTTACAGTTTCATCACCAGTTTCATTAACATACTCTGCGTATAGATTTACTAAACAATTTTTATTTCCATTTTTAAATTTTTCCGCAATTAAATTGCATTCATTTCTGTACTCTAAAGCAAGCAAGTCAATGTCAAGTTTAAACATAACTCTGTTTTCAATAGCAGAAAATACTTTATTCATTTGACTAGCTGACTGAAAAGAATCTTTAAGCTGTCTTTTTGGCAAAGAGATTTTCATTTTAAACGTGGTTGAATTGTTAAAATACTTAGCAGATATATCAGCAGGTGCAAGAGTAAAAACATCTTCTCCAGTATAATTAGTAAGGTCAAATGTATAATCCTCTCCTGTTACAGGTGCTTCAACCCTAATCTTCTCTAGAATTGAACCGTATTCCCAACTATCTTTGTAAATAGGGAGATGTCTTAGTTCAAGCGTATCTGTATGTTCTATAACTTTTCCTACTTTATCAACTAGTTTTTTAACATAGTTGTCAAAATTATCATCAAAAACACTTGAAGATGTTATCATCTTTCCTACTTCAACAATATTACTTAAATCCTCTTTAATAAGGTTACCCTCTCCAATTATAGAACCGTATACGTCATTCAGGATTTGGCCAATCTGTTTATATTTCATTTTTTACCTCTTTCTAGTCTAGTCAACTAGACTCAATATTTAAATATTTTATAGCAAGTAACATTAATTATGTCTTTAGCTATTTCGTCTATTAAAGCAAAATTTGCTGTTTTGCGTTCTTTTTCCATAAGTTCAGAAAAAGAATGATTTCCTATGTTTCCAGATAATTTACTTTTCCTCTTCATTGAAGAGGTTAATCCTGAAAAAGTTTCAGCTTGAAAAGTTTCAGAAATGTTGTTTTTATAATCATTCTCAACTTTATATCCTTCATAGCTTACTTCATCTTCTTCTCTTACTTTAAGGTCAATAGTGTTATCATACGTAGTGCCTTTATTTGTATTAACCTGTTTTCCACTAGGAGTAGATGTTTCGCCACTTCTCTTTTCACCAATATACCTATCTTCATCTATTATATACGGTTTTGTTGCATCATAATCCTTTAACGTTTCTTTTAATCTTTTATATTTATATGCATTAGCGGAAAACAAAATTTCACATGCAAATTTAAATTGTGTGTTTGACTGATAACAATACATTGGAACATGTGTACCATATTTCATTAATAAATAATTCCATATCTCTTGTGGTGTTCCATAATCATTTATGTTTACACATTCACTTAATACTTCATAACTGAAAACAACCTCATTTAATTGTGCACAACATTCAAAATCCATTTTATTCCTCACCCTCTTCTGACTCTTTAATTTCAGGTTCTTTGGCTTCTTGGTCTGCGTCATTTGAGTCTAGTTGACTACACTCAACGGGTTCGGGATTGTTTATTGAACATGTGATATTGAGATTAAAAAGTTTGTTTACTTTCTTAAGACAAGAATTTATATTGTTGCAAATGTAATCAAACGATATAGATGATACTGATGAAATTAATTCAGACTCATTATCTGTTAATCTCTCTTTTTTCATGTTCTGATTTGCAGAAATTCCAATTTTTTGCATGAATTCTGACACATAATATTGTCTTGTTTTTATAAGTTCAGAAAGTTTATACTCTGTTTTTTCTCCTATTGGATTTACTTTTATAGAGTCTAAGAGTGATTCTTCCATAATAGCGAAAGCTTCATCACCTTTAAAAACTCTATCTATTGCTATCTTTGCAGACTCAACAAACGACATAGTTTGCCCTGTAAGAAAAGCAATGAGTCGTGAGTTTTTTGCAAGAATGTAAATAGAACGGTCTATTGCAGATATAATATCAGCATATTCTGAAATAAAATCAAAGAGTCCGCAATCTGTATCTTCAATATAACCATTAATGTCTGAATATATTATAACTGCTTCTGTGTCTTGAAATTTTTGAGTAAAGCTTTGTGGATAATCTAACCACGGATTTGTTACAAGAAATTCCTTGTCAATATGATACTCATTATGTATTCCTGTTCCTGAATACCAAAATACATGGTGAGTGTCCTTGTGTTTAAAAAATAGAACTTTTCCGTATAATAGTAATTGATAACGTAAAAAGGCATCGTCTATTTCTTCAGGTAAATTATCAAATTTTATTCTGTCACAAGTTATATTTACAAGATAACGAAAAATATGGTTATATTGTGAGTTGTTTATATTTGTTCTTTGCATTTTAACTCCTTTCTAGTGTAGTCGACTAGACTAGATTTCTATAGAAAGAAGTAATTCTTTTATTTTCTTAAATACTTCTCTCATTTGTGTTTCGCTTGATTTTATAACAGGTTTTTCTGTATTCTGAATAGGTTCATCTGTAAAAAAATCGCTCATATCTATGACACAGTCTAATGAATTATTATCTACTGAATATGTGTATACTGCTACATATGATTTGTTAAAATCTTTGTTTCCTGTATTTCCCTCAAGAACTGAAATAATACCGTTGTTATTTTCAATAACAATACCTATATGTTCAGGACCATCTGATGGGTTATTTAATTCAAAAAGAATTATATCTCCAAGTTCTGCTGTTTTAAAACTTCTATTTACTTTTGGAATAGCAAAAGGTGAATTCTTAATTTGTGTACAAGATGTTGATTTTGGAAAATCTTTAATTCCTGCAACTTCCCTCATTATATAACTTGTGAAAATAGCACACCAATCAAAATTATAGTTTAAGCCTGAGTATCTACAATATTGATCTCCTCTATTTCCTCTGTTTTTTAGAACTTCTTCTAAAAATAGTTCTCTATTAACTTTCATATTATTCTCCTTTTATAAAAGTCTAGTCAACTACACTTTTATTGAGTAGTTGACGACTTTTACAGTATATTATTTTCAGAAAGCATATTGAATGTTTTGTTGTGTTTTTAATTAAAATTAATCTTTAAAAATTAATTTTCCAAATGTTGCACTGTTTGGTTTCGTCTGATTTTAAAGCTTTTTTACCACAATAAGTGATGAAAACTTTTTCCTCAAATTTGTATGTTAATCTGTCCTCATCAAATATTCCTATATCCACATTGTCAGAAAGAAAATCATTTAGACCTGTTGAAGCCCAAAAATATTTTTCTGGAAGTTCTTTCACAGTAAATGCAATCATTTCCTCTTTTGTTTTGAGATTAATTACCAATGCGAATTCATCAAGTTCAAACCTTTTTAATAGTAATTCTTCATTCTTGCTCTTTTCGTAGTTAAGAATGACTGGACCTAAAGATTTTTTGTTAAACATAATTTTTACTTCCTTTTTAATTTTTATTTTTTAGTCATGAATAATGAATAATGAAATTTTTTATTTAGTCTAGTTGACTACACTAGAATAAATAACATATGGAGTAACCACCTTTCTTAATTTAAGTAGTGTAGTTGACTACACTGTGAGATTTTTTTTATAAGAAAAATAATATAGAAAATTAAGGTAAATAAATAATCTATACTATTAATCTAATATCTTATCTCCT
>OCTV010000693.1_pt1 | contig 12987 bp, 10 predicted proteins | sample 1539101 | NCBI WGS metagenome assembly OCTV01 (sample SAMEA3991422, study PRJEB22521) | metagenome | biome: anthropogenic terrestrial biome; feature: sewage plant; material: sludge | place: Sweden | collected 2012-09-26 | reverse complement strand
ATGCGCAAGTAAGCATGGAACTTCCGTCTACCAAGCCCTACCTGCTCCGTGCCATCTGGGAGTGGTGCTGCGACAACGGCTTCACTCCTCACATTGCGGTTGACGTTGATGAGCGAACCCGCGTGCCGCGCGAGTTTGTTCGCGACGGTCAGATAGTGCTCAATCTGGGACCGGATGCCACGAAGAGTTTGCTCATCGGTAACGACTTTATCGATTTCCAGGCACGTTTTGGCGGTGTTGCACGCGATTTGTCGGTGCCTGTCGCGCGAGTTTCGGCGATATACGCTCGAGAGAATGGTGCCGGAATGGCGTTTGAAATCGACGGAGCGGAAGACGGGGGCGAGGCTGAATTTATTGATGCCGGGGAGTCCGTAGGCGAAACCGAGGAGCCCCCTCCTGAACCACCACGCCCAGAAGCTGGGCGTCCTTGGTTACAGCGCATCAAATAGGGACACAGGCAGAGATCGATGCACTAAAAAGGGGATATTCCAAAATGGAGTTTCCCCTTTTTTCATGCAAGTCCATGATTTTTCGAGGTGGCATGGCTGTTGCTGAAGCCAAGCCGGAAGGAAAAACATGAGATCTGAATTTAAGTCCACCTGTTGCTACTGCGGTGTCGGTTGCGGCGTTCTTATCGAAACCGAGGATGGAGCGATTACCGGATTGCGGGGCGATCCGGAACACCCGGCCAATCGCGGACGCCTGTGCACCAAGGGCGCGACCTTGAACCAGACGGTCAATCCCACATATCGTCTGCACTATCCAGAGAAGCGAGTCGGCCGTGGTGGGGCAGGGCAGCGTGTTGCGTGGGATCAAGCGCTCGATGAAGCTGCCGATCGTTTCGCTGCGACCATTCAGGAACATGGCCCGGACTCTGTTGCCTTCTATATTTCCGGCCAGTTGATGACCGAGGACTATTACGTCTTCAACAAGCTGGCCAAGGGCTTGATCGGCACCAACAATGTCGATACCAATTCACGCCTTTGCATGTCATCGGCGGTCGCTGGCTACAAACAGACCTTGGGCGCCGATGCGCCGCCATGCAGCTATGCGGATATTCTGGCCGCCAAGGTGATCTTCATCGCCGGCGCCAACCCGGCCATCGCGCACCCCATCGTGTTCCGGTATATCGAAGATGCGCGGGCGGCCAACCCGGATCTCAAGATCATCGTCGCCGACCCCCGTCGTACGGAAAGCGCCGAGATTGCCGATCTCCATTTGCCGATCAAGCCGGGCAGTGACATTGCGCTCTTCAACGGCATGCTGCATGTCCTTATTGGTGAGGGCCTGGTTGACCAGGCTTATGTCGCGGCACACACCAGCGGGTTCGATGCACTGGCCGACATTGTCAAAAATTACTCACCGGATAAAGTTGCTGCCATCTGCGGCATACCCGCCGATGCGATCGTTCAGGCAGCCCGCTGGTTTGGCGCCAGCGAAGCGTCGCTATCGCTCTACTGTCAGGGCCTCAATCAGTCGGCTCATGGCACGCACAACAACGCCGGCATCATTCACCTGCATCTGGCAACGGGGCAGATCGGCAAGCCCGGTGCTGGCCCATTCTCGCTGACCGGGCAGCCGAACGCCATGGGCGGACGCGAGGTAGGCGGTTTGTCCAACCTTCTGTCAGCCCATCGCGACCTTGCCAATCCCGAGCATCGTGCCGAAGTGGCTCGCCTGTGGGGAATTCCTGAGGTGCCGGCGAAACCGGGCAAGGCTGCGGTCAACCTGTTTCAAGCGCTCAAAACCGGTGAAGTAAAGGCGGTGTGGATTGCCTGTACCAATCCGGTGCAGTCCCTGCCGAATCAGGCTGCAGTGCGCGAAGCGCTGCAGGCAGCAGAATACGTTGTGGTGCAGGAAACCTACGGCAACACCGACACCGCAGCGTACGCTGACCTGCTGCTGCCAGCCAGTGGCTGGGGTGAGAAGCATGGCACGGTGACCAATTCGGAGCGCTGCATCACGCGCGTTCAGTCGGCCTTCCAGGCGCCGGGTGAAGCGCGTCACGACTGGGAAATCGTTGTCGACTTCGCGCGTCGTCTGGGCCACAGGTTGGGCCGAACCGATGCGGAACGTTTGTTTCCCTACGGCGATGCGGAGTCCATTTTCAACGAGCACCGTGAAAGCACGCGTGGTCGTGATCTCGACATCACCGGCCTTTCCTACGCATTGCTTGATGCACGGGGGCCGCAGCAGTGGCCGTTCCCGGAAGGGGCTGACGCTGGCAAGATCCGTCTTTACGAGGATGGACGTTTCCCGACGGCCGATGGCAAGGCGCGTTTTGTCCCCATCGAACACAAGGCCACGGCTGACGCCACGACGCCGGATTTGCCGATCAGCCTGCTCTCCGGCCGCATGCGCGACCAATGGCACGGCATGAGCCGGACTGGTACCGTGCCGCGGCTGTTCAACCTTGAAGATGAACCCTTGCTTGCCATGCATCCATGCGACATGCGCCATCGTGGTCTGGAGTCGGGCGATCTGGCTCGCGTGACCAATGGTCGTGGCGAAATGGTTGTCCGCGTAGGCGAGCGCCCTGGCTTGGTCAAGGGCCGGGCCTGGATGCCGATGCACTGGGGCAACCAGTTCATGAATACGGCTGGTGCCAATGCGCTGGCCTGCGACAGTACCGATCCCTACTCGCAGCAGCCGGAACTGAAACACGCGGCTGTGCAGATCAGCAAGGCCGATCTCACCTACCCGCTGGCCGTGGTGCGTCGCTGTGCCAACCAGTCAGAGGCGCTGGCCCTGCTGCAGCGTGCCCGCTCCGTGCTGACTGAGTTTCCATACGCCAATGTCGGGCTCTACGGGCGGACGAGTCCGCTCGTGGTATTTCGTGGCGCCAGTGCCGAACGCGTGGCCCAAGCCGATATTCTGGCGCTCGATCGCCTGTTTGGACTGGATGGCGAAGACGGCGCAATTGTCTATGTCGATGCCAAGCGTGGCGTGACCAAGAAAGCGATTGCCCAGGGAGGCCGTCTGCTCGGCGTGCGCCTGGCCGGCGAAGCACTTGCCGAGACCTGGCTCAAGCAGGCAATGGCCGAAGACGAGCTGGATGCCAGCCTGATCCGCTTTGCCCTGGCGCCGTCAGCCAAGCCACCGATGACCATGGTGCCACGCAACATTGTTTGCAAATGCGCCGATGTCAGTGACGTTCAGATTCGCAAGGAGCTGGAGGGCGGCGCCGATTTGCCGCAACTCCAGACGAGCCTGAAGTGCGGCACGTTCTGCGGTTCCTGCGTGCCGGATATCAAGCGCATGGTCGCAGAACACATTCAAAAACTAGCAGCTGCGGCCTGACCGCAACCGGAGGGGACAGTGAGCTACGCGCAATACATCAAGGAGATCGGACGCGGTGCCGAGGGTGCCCGTGATCTGTCGCGCGACGATGCGCAGCAGATTTACGCGGCGATGCTCGACGGCGGCGTACCCGATCTTGAAATGGGCGCGATCATCCTCGGCCTGCGGGTCAAGGGCGAGTCGCTCGACGAAATGCTCGGTTTCTTGGATGCGACCGACGAACGTACCCACCGGCTCGACATGCCGCGCGGTCGTGTCCGCCCGGTTGTCTTGCCGACCTACAACGGTTCGCGCAAGGAAGCCAACCTGACGCCGCTGCTCGCCCTGCTGTTGCAGCGTTTTGGTGTGCCGGTCGTGGTTCATGGCCTGCTCGAAGGCTATGGGCGAGTGACCACGGCGCATATCTTCCGCGAACTGGGTGTCATGCCTGTCGCCTCGATAACGCAGGCCCAGATTGCCCTTGACGAAAAGGGGCTGGCCTTCCTGCCGCTCAACGCACTGTGTCCGGGCATCCACAATCTGCTGGGCCTGCGCCGCCGGATGGGGGTGCGCAACAGCGCGCACAGTCTGGTCAAACTGATCAACCCGTTTCATGGTGAGGCCGTCTTGGTTGCGCCGGCGACGCACCCCGAATTTCTCAACCTGATGCGCGATGTCCTGCAAGCCCGTGGCGATCGTGCGGTGCTTTTACGCGGCACCGAGGGTGAGCCCTTTGCCAATCCGAAGCGTCGCCCCCGCCTCGAATTCATCCGCGATGGCGGCGTCGATATCCTGTTCGAAGCCGAACACGAGAGCCTGCGCGCCTTGCCCAATCTGCCGGAGGCCAATGATGCGGCAAGTACGGCAAAGTGGATCCGGCGCATTCTCGACAAGCAGGTACCGCTGCCCAAACCGCTGGCCAATCAGCTGGCCTGTCTGCTCTACGCCAGCGGTTATGCCGAAGATTTCAACCAGGCCAAGGCCATCGTCGCGGTTGAAGCGACCGGTCTGATCATGGGCGGCAATTGACCTGAATTTGCACCGGGCTGGAATCTCTCGCCCCGCCGTGGTGCGTGAATTCCACGGTCAACCAGAAAAAATGCATAAAAATCAAACGCCTGCTCAGCTGGCACACTGATTGCAAGAGACCAGCAGGAACAGCGAATCTTCCGCCAACGCAGGCGGTTCGATGGCAACGACGTCATGCGCTGAAATAAATTTTGCACCCCCGGGTGCGCGCAACGTTGGAGTCAACCATGAGAAAACCTCGTCTCGTCCTGATCGGCAACGGCATGGCCGGTGTTCGCACCGTCGAAGAGCTGCTGAAGATAAAGCCGGATCACTACGACATCACGATTTTCGGCGCCGAGCCGCACCCGAACTACAACCGCATCCTGCTTTCACCGGTCCTCGCCGGTGAAATGACCATTTCCGAGATCGTTCTCAATGAACTCGAGTGGTACAAGGAAAACAAGATCACGCTACATACCGGCAAGCAGATCAAGACGATCGACCGCGCCAAGCGCAAGGTCATTGCCGAAGACGGCACCGAGGAACCCTACGACCGCCTGCTCATCGCCACCGGCTCGACGCCCTTCATGTTGCCGATTCCCGGTAACGACCTGCCTGGCGTCATTGGTTACCGCGACATCAAGGACACCGACGAGATGATCGAGGCCGCCAAGCTGCACAAGCACGCGGTCGTCATCGGCGGCGGCCTGCTCGGCCTCGAAGCTGCCAACGGCCTCAAGCTGCGCGGCATGGATGTCACCGTGGTGCACCTTGGCCCGTGGCTGCTCGAGCGTCAGCTCGACGAAGTGGCCGGAAAGATGCTGCAGAAGTCGCTTGAAGACAAGGGACTCAAGTTCCTGCTGCAAAAGCAGACCGAAATGCTCGTCCAGGGCGAGAGCGGCCGCGTTGCCGCCGTGCGTTTCAAGGACGGCATGACCATCCCGGCCGACCTTGTCGTCATGGCCGCCGGCATCCGCCCCAACTACGCGCTGGCTGAATCGGCCGGCATCTACTGCAACCGTGGCATCGTGGTGAACGACACCATGCAGACCTACGACCCGAAGGTCTACGCCGTCGGCGAGTGCGTCACCCACCGCGGCATCGCCTACGGCCTGGTCGCCCCGCTCTTCGAACAGGCCAAGGTTGCCGCCAACCATCTGGCCGGCTACGGCATCGGCCGCTATACCGGCTCGGTGACGTCGACCAAGCTCAAGGTCACCGGCATCGACCTGTTCTCGGCCGGCAACTACATGGGCGGCGAGGGCACCGAAGAAATCCTGCTCAACGACCCGCACGGTGGCGTTTACAAGAAGCTGGTCATCAAGGACAACAAACTTGTTGGTGGCGTCATGTACGGCGACACGGCCGATGGCCCGTGGTATTTCCAGCTGCTCAAGGATGGCCGCGACATTCATGACATCCGCGACTCACTGATCTTCGGCCAGTCTCTGGTCGGCGACGTTGGTCATGCCGGCAAGAGCAAGGCGGCCGAGATGGCGGACAGTGCCGAGGTTTGCGGCTGTAACGGCATCACCAAGGGCGTCATCGTCCAGGCCATCAAATCCAAAGGGCTATTCACGCTGGACGAGGTCAAGAAGCACACCAAGGCGGCGTCTTCCTGCGGCTCCTGTGCCGGCCTGGTTGAGCAGATCCTCGCCTCGACCATTGGTGGCGCCTATACGCCCGCTGCTTCCGACAAGAAGCCGATGTGCGGCTGCACCGAGCATTCGCACGACAAGGTCCGCAAACTCATCAACGACGAGCACCTGACGACCAAGGAAGCGGTATTTGCCGAACTGGGGTGGACGACGCCGAACGGTTGCGACAAGTGCCGCCCGGCCATCAACTACTACCTGATCTCGACCTGGCCGCATGAAGCCAAGGACGATCCGCAGTCGCGCTTCATCAACGAGCGCTCGCACGCCAACATCCAGAAGGATGGCACCTACTCCGTCGTGCCGCGCATGTGGGGTGGTCTCACGACACCCGCCGAATTGCGCGCTATTGCGGATGCAGCCGAGAAGTACAACGTGCCGACCGTGAAAGTCACGGGTGGTCAGCGTATCGACCTGCTCGGCGTCAAGAAGGAAGATCTGCCGGCCATGTGGGCCGACCTCAACGCTGCCGGCATGGTATCCGGCCACGCCTATGGCAAGTCGATCCGCACCGTGAAGACCTGCGTTGGTGCCGAGCACTGCCGCTTTGGTACGCAGCTCGCCATGTCGATGGGCGTCAAGCTCGAAAAGATGCTGTTCGACATGTACGCCCCGCACAAGGTCAAACTCGCCGTCTCCGGTTGTCCGCGTAACTGTGCCGAAGCCGGCATCAAGGACGTCGGCGTGATCGGCGTTGATTCCGGCTACGAGCTCTACATTGGTGGCAACGGCGGCATCAAGACCGAAGTTGCCCAGTTCCTGTGCAAGGTCACCTCGGACGAGGAGGTCATGGAATATTCCGGCGCCTTCCTGCAACTTTATCGCCTCGAAGGTTGGTACCTGGAACGCACCTGCCATTACCTGGAGCGCGTCGGTATGGACTACATCAAGGGCAAGATTCTTGAGGATGATGAAGGCCGCAAGGCGCTCTATGCAGCGCTGCTGGCTGAGCTGAAGGATGCCAAGGACCCGTGGGCGACCTCCCGCGAGGAGAAAGCCATCAAGCAGTTCATCCCCATCATGGTCGAAGCCTGAGCATTCGGAAAACAAGGACAGAAAAATGAGCAACTGGAAACTGATCTGCAAGCTGGAAGACATCCCGCAACTCGGCTCGCGCATCGTCAGGCCGGGTAGCGGTGGCGATATCGCCATCTTCCGCACTTCAGACGATGAAGTCTTTGCGCTGCACGACAAATGCCCACACAAAGGGGGGCCGCTGTCGCAGGGTATCGTTCATGGCAAGCGCGTGACCTGCCCGCTACACGGCTGGAACATCGGCCTCGAAGACGGCCAGGCGGTCGCGCCGGATGTCGGCGGATGCAGCAAGTTTGAAGTGAAGGTCGAGAAGGGCCAGGTACTGCTGGCAGTGTAGTCCCCGTTTGAGCAACTTCTGATTGGCTGAGGCTCCTGCCACGGTCAACCGGGAAAAAAGCCCAAAAACTGAAATGGCGATGGTGAATCCATCGCCATTTTTTCGTTGTGCGTAGTTCGCCTCCAAGGTGATGTCCTGATTTGTGGCGTTTCGGGCGCCCGAGCGCAGGCTGTCCGGCCTGAGCATGCCGGGGATACGGGCAAGGCGTCCGTCAATCAAGGAAAAAACGCACCTTGATGGCCCCGCGTGCGCGAGCTTGGTGCATTGCAGCATAGTTAAAAAGAACTAGTTCTTTTTAATAAAACCCATACAAATCAATATCGTGATAGTTGGCACGGGGGTTGCATAGAGATCCGTATCGCGCATTTTCCGGCAAGGGCGTCGGGCAGTGATAACGGTGTCACGTGCGCTTCAGTTCCCGATGGTTTTTGCCATCCGGTTTTTCCGCAGCCCTTCCGAGTCAATGTCATGGACAAAAAATCATTCCTTCAGGCCGGCCATACGCCGACGCTGCTTGCCGCCTTCCTCTACTTCGATCTCGCCTTCATGGTCTGGGTTCTGCTCGGCCCGCTCGGCATCGGTATCGCCAAGGATCTGGGCCTCTCCCATGCCGAAAAGGGCATGATGGTTGCCACGCCGGTTCTGGCCGGCGCGCTGCTGCGCATCGTCATGGGCATTCTGGTGGATCGCCTGTCGCCCAAAAAGGCGGCCATCATCGGCCAGATCGTCGTGATCGCCACCATGGCCTACGCCTGGCAGGTCGGTGTTCATTCCTACGCTGAAGTGCTGATCCTCGGACTCTTCCTCGGTGTCGCCGGCGCTTCCTTTGCCGCTGCGCTGCCGCTGGCCTCGCGCTGGTATCCGGCCGAGCATCAGGGCACGGCGATGGGCATTGCTGGTGCCGGCAACTCCGGTACGGCGCTCGCCGCCTTGTTCGCCCCAGGCCTGGCCGCCGCCTTCGGCTGGGTCAATGTTTTCGGTATCGTGCTGATCCCGCTGACCATCGTCCTCATTGCCTTCATTTTCATGGCCAAGGATGCGCCGGACGCGCCGCCGCCGAAGACCCTGGCCGAGTACATGAAAGTGCTCAAGGACAAGGATGCCTGGTGGTTCATGTTCTTCTACTCGGTCACTTTCGGCGGCTTCGTCGGCCTGGCCTCGTCGCTGGTCATTTACTTCAATACCCAGTACGGCCTCGATCCGAAGATGGCCGGCTTCTTCACCGCCGGTTGCGTCTTTGCCGGTTCGCTGGTGCGTCCGATTGGTGGCAACGTCGCTGACCGCATCGGTGGCGTCAAATCGCTGTCGGTGATGTATGTCTTCGCTGCCATCTTCCTCGCCATTGTCAGCTTCGGCCTGCCGGAAGCCTGGATGGCGCTGGCCGCCTTCGTTTGTGCCATGCTTGCCCTCGGCATGGGCAACGGCGCCGTATTTCAGCTCGTGCCGCAGCGCTTCAAGAAGGAAATTGGCGTCATGACCGGGCTGGTCGGCATGGCCGGTGGTGTCGGCGGCTTCTACCTGGCGTCCAGCCTCGGCTACTCCAAGCAGCTGACCGGAAGTTACCAGGCCGGTTTCCTGATCTTCGCCGCGCTCGCTGTCTTTGCCCTGATCGGCCTGACCGGTGTCAAGACCCGCTGGCGCACCACCTGGGGTGCCAGCCACCTGACGGCAGCCAAGATCTGAGCGACAGCCGTTCGCTGGTAGGATCGAGTGGGCGCAAGCCCACTCGATCCCGATATCCTGCTCCCGATGCCTGAAAAAACATGCCCCTGAAAATTGATGTCGGCCATGCCTCCCTGACCGGGCCGCGCGAGCGCAACGAGGATTACTGCGGCATTGCCACGCCAGAAGGCCTGGAGCTCGAGAACAAGGGCGTCATCGCTGCCGTTGCCGATGGCATCGGCGGCCACAAGGGCGGGCGCGAGGCGGCTGAATATACGGTGCGCGGCCTGCTCTCCGACTATTTTGCGACGCCCGATACCTGGGGCGTACCCCGCGCCATCGAAACGGTGACGACGGCGCTCAACCGCTGGGTCATCGCCGAGGGGAGCCGCAACGCCGAGCTGTCCGGCATGGCGACAACCTTGTCGGTGCTCGTCTTGCGCGGTCGACGCTTCGTCACGGCCCATATTGGCGACAGCCGTATCTACCGATTGCAGGAAGGCAGCCTGCTGCAGATGACGGTTGATCACACCTGGGAGCACCCGGAGCTCAACAACGTGCTGTCGCGTGCCATCGGCCTTGACCCCCGTGTGCTCATGGATTTCGCCGACGGCGAGCTGGCGCTCAATGACCGTTTCCTGCTTGTTTCCGATGGTGTCTGGGGCGTTCTGCCCGATGCGCTGATGGCCGAGGTGCTGCTCGATCATCCTGATCCGCAGGCCGCCGCCGCCGCGTTGACCAGCCTGGCCCTGGCTCAGGGCGGGCACGACAACGCGACGGCCGTCGTCGTCGATGTGCTTGGCCTGCCGCTGGCCAGTTTGCGCGACAGTCTGGAGAGCGCGGCCAGTCTGCCATTGCCGCATCGCCTCAAAATGGGGCATGAACTCGACGGCCTGTTCATCGAGGAGGTGCTGCACGATTCACGGGAAACGCTGCTTTACCGGGTGCGCAACCCGCGCAATGGCCAGCAACTCGTGCTCAAGACCCTTCAGCCCGCTATGGAAGGCGATCAAAGCGCCATCGCCGCGCTACTCATGGAGGAATGGCGGGCCCGGCGCGTCGTTTCCCCCTTCTTCCCGCAGGTCGTGCCGGCGGAGCAACGCAGTTGTCTTTACTACCTCATGACCTGGCACGCCGGCGCGACGCTGCAGTCGCGACTAGAGGCTGGCCAGCATTTCCCGGCCGGCGAGGTCGTTCGCCTGGGGATTGCGCTCCTCCGGGCGATTGGCGCCTTGCACCGGCTCGACATCGTGCATCGCGACATCAAGACCGACAACATCCACCTCGGGCAGGATGGCGTGCTGCGCGTCCTCGATCTGGGCGTCGCCGTCAGCCTGGCCGAACGCAAGGCCGACGATCCGATCGGCCAGGCCGGTACGCCGTCCTACATGGCACCCGAACTCTACGAGAGCCCCGAGCCACAGCCCGGCCACGACCTCTACGCGGCGGGCGTGACGCTCTACCACCTGCTGACGCGCAAATATCCCTACGGCGAAATCGAACCCTTCCAGACGCCCAAATTCGGCGAGCCGGCCCGGCCGACCCGCTGGCGCCCGGAAATCCCCGGCTGGCTTGAAAACATTCTGCTCAAGGCCGTAGCGCGCGAAGCCAAGGACCGTTTCGAGACGGCCGAGGAGTTCGTGCTGGCGCTGGAGCGCGGCGCCAACCGGCCAATCGCAGCACCGAGCCGGCAGCCGCTGATCGCGCGCAATCCGCTTCAATTCTGGAAAGTTGTCGCGGCGCTGTCTCTTCTCGCCAACCTGCTGCTTCTGCTTGTGTTCATGCGCTAGTCGGTATCGGATTCCACGGTCAACCGTATCTTGTTCTGGCCTCCATCGCGCACTGGAGCGCCGTGCTGGGCGGTGTGGCGCTATGGGGCATTCACCTCGGGATGACGCAGGGGCAGTTGGCGACAATGGTGGCCGATACGGCGCCAGCAGATCTGCGGGGAACTGCCTACGGTTTTTTCAATCTGATCAGTGGCGTAGCCATGCTGCTGGCCAGCGTTTGTGCCGGCTTGCTGTGGGATAGCTACGGCGCGGCTTTTACCTTTTATGCCAGGGCCGTTTTCTGTTTGCTCACACTGCGCCTGCTTGCCTGGCGCAAAAAGCCCGAGCCGCCCGGAGAAGCTGGCCTTTCCAGCGGTCAGGCCGGATAATCCGCCGAACTTAACGAGAACCGAACCATGACGACAGCCCTCATCCTCTTCGCCCACGGCGCCCGCGACCCGGAATGGGCCAACCCGATGCGCCGCGTGCAAGCCGCGATTCGCCAGCGCATGACGAGCGTGCCAGTCGAGCTGGCCTTTCTCGAATTCATGACGCCGACCCTGCCTGAACGCGCTGCTGAGCTGATCGCACATGGCGCGGACAAAATCGTCGTCATGCCGATGTTCGTGGCGCGTGGCGGGCATTTGAAGAAGGAAACGCCGGAGATGATGGAGCTGCTGCGGTCGACCTACCCAAAAGTGGAATTTTCACTGGGCAACGCCATTGGCGAGCACGAACTGGTGGTTCAGGCCATGGCAACGGCAGCGCTGGAGGTGGCTGGCCTGTAGCTTGCTAGTAACGTTGCATGCTTACCGTACTTGTCATTGATGAATCCCGTATCCGTGCTGGCGAAATCTGCGCCGGCCTGGCGTTGGCCGGCTATCAGGTTGCCGCCATTCTGGCTGGGTCAGAAAATCTGACGGCTGAAGTCGAACGCCTGCAGCCTGACGTCATCCTGATCGATACCGACAGCCCGAGTCGGGATACCCTCGAGCATCTCGCTGCGATGAACAAGGACATGCCGCGTCCGGTCGTGATCTTTACGCATGAAGATGGCCAGGAAACTATCCGGGATGCCGTCAAGGCGGGCGTTTCGGCCTATGTGGTCGACGGCCTCGACCCAAAGCGGATCAAACCGATCGTGGATGTAGCGCGGGCGCGTTTCGATGACACGCAGGCCTTGCGCCGCGAACTGGAAGCCACTTCAAGGAAGCTGACGGATCGCAAACTGGTCGACCAGGCCAAGGGCGTACTCATGAAGGCGCGTGGACTGGACGAAGATGCGGCGTATCACGCCATGCGCAAGCTGGCGATGGAGCGTGGTCAGACCATTGCCAAAGTGGCACGTGACGTGATCGACATGGCGCGCGTACTGCTCTAAAGCTGTGCGGTGAAGCCGTATGTTGCACTGCAATAGTGCATCCATTCCGGCCTCGGTGGCCGGATAAAAAACTACCTAAGTGCATGAAAATAAGCTAGTTAATTGTGACTAGTTCTAATTAACTAGTGCTGGCACGGCCATTGCAATAGTCCTATCAAAGCGCACGGTCAATGGCGGCCGGGCGAGAATCGAGCGAAAGCCGATTCAAGGACACGGGCGTCCATCCGAGCTGCCAACTGGCGGTCTGGATGTGACGCCCATTCTGTTTTTGGATTCTCGCAATCAAGGAGCAAGCAATGGAAGACAAGAAAATGGCCGCACCGGAAGTCGCCAGCGACAAGCCGGGCATTTCACGTCGTGATTTCGTATCAACTGCCTTGGGAGCCTCTCTGATGGCCATGGTCCCCCCCGGCGTTCGCAGCGGCGCCTGGGCTGCTGGTTCCGACGCCCCCGAAAAGAAAGAAGTCCGTATCGGCTTCATCCCGCTCACCGACTGCGCCTCCGTCGTCATGGCTTCGGTCATGAAGTTTGACGAGAAGTACGGCATCAAGATCATCCCGACCAAGGAGGCATCCTGGGCTGCCGTTCGCGACAAGATGGTCAATGGTGAAATCGATGCCGCCCACGTGCTTTACGGCTTGATCTACGGCGTGCAGATGGGCGTCGGTGGTCCGAAGAAGGACATGAACGTCCTGATGAGCCTGAACAACAACGGTCAGGCGATCACCCTCTCCAACCAGTTGAAGGACAAGGGCGCCATCGACGGCCCGAGCCTGGCCAAGCTGGTCGCCAAGAAGGAGCGCGAATACACCTTCGCCCAGACCTTCCCGACCGGCACCCACGCCATGTGGCTGTACT
>OCTV010000692.1_pt1 | contig 13007 bp, 10 predicted proteins | sample 1539101 | NCBI WGS metagenome assembly OCTV01 (sample SAMEA3991422, study PRJEB22521) | metagenome | biome: anthropogenic terrestrial biome; feature: sewage plant; material: sludge | place: Sweden | collected 2012-09-26 | reverse complement strand
ATGGCCAGCGCGATGAGCAGGTTGAGCAGCGCATCGGCAATCGCCGCCTTGGCGACGAAGCCAACGACCAGCGTCAGCGCCATGACCAGCGCGGCGACCTGGGCCGTCATCTGGTTGCCGTGACGCAGGCAGAAGCGGTAGAGCGCCAGCATCCACAGCACGGCAAAGATGATGGACGGCAGGCGGAATCCGATTTCGCTGACGCCAAGCACGGCGACCGAAGCGGCCTGCGCCCAGTAGATCAGGATGGGTTTGTCGTGGCGCGGCGCGTCGTTCAGGGTCGGCGACACCAGATTGCCGCGCGCCATCATTTCACGCGTTGCTTCGGAGAAAGCGCCCTCGTCGACATCGGTCAGCGGCAGGCTGTAGGCGTTCAAAAAGAAGGCGACGAACAGCGCCAGCAACAGGCTGAACGGCGACAGCAGAAAGCGCTCGATGGACTGGACGGGGCGGGAATGCATCGCGGCATTATAAGGCAGGCCGCCGCCCTCCCCGCCCCCACACAACACCGCGCTTGACGTTGCTACGGTCAACCGGAAAAAATGGCCAAAATTTGAAATCGCTCACATCCGCTCACCGAGGAAAACTCATGCAAATCGGCACCCCGCTCTCCCCTTCCGCTACCCGCGTCATGCTGCTCGGCGCCGGCGAACTCGGCAAGGAAGTGATCATCGCGCTGCAGCGCCTCGGCGTGGAAGTGATCGCCGTGGACCGCTACGAAAACGCCCCCGGCCATCAGGTCGCCCATCGCGCCCACGTCATTTCGATGACCGACGGCGCAGCCCTGCGCAAGCTGGTCGAACAGGAAAAGCCGCAGCTGATCGTGCCGGATTTTACTATCTTTTATTTTTCGGTTGACATACCGTTTTTTTTCGGTACGATTAAGAAAATGACAAATCTTTTATAAACAGTTTGCTTTTGGTGAAGTGATGGGTAGAAAGAGAAACTTGCCAGTAGTTATCGATCGAACGTCGGAAGTAACGACGGAGGTACCCATCGTCTCCGACGGGCTGCCTACGTTTCAGAGGTACGTCGACATTCCAAGTGAAAGGCAAGGGACGAAAGTCGTCACCCGGTGGTTTTTTGTGACGCCTAATCAGGAAGAGATCAACCAGACGGTGGCTCTTTATCAAAGCAAGAAAACTGACATCCATGTTTTGGGGGCCTCAATGCCCTACATGAATGGTTCAAACAGCATTCCCCCACTTTTTGAATATTGCTTGCAAAAGGGATTTTCGGAAGATTTTTCCGCCAACCTGGTGAGGCTTGAGATCAACTTAGTCCAGGCAAGACGCAATGGCCGCGCTTCGATCAGCGCATTCGCAGCGGGGGCCAAAGAGTTCGTTGACTGGCTTTCAACCAACACTAAAAACCTTTCGAAGCTGACGCTGACAGACATTTCCAAGGAAACTTGGATGGGGTACCTACAAATCAAGGAAGCTGATCCGAGGACATCTTCCAAAAAACTTTTTAACAATGCGAGGATGCCTTTCGTAGCCTATGGGCCGACAGCTCTTGGCGGTTGGCTAGGCCAACTCACTTTCACCGAAAGAAGGCGTAAACCATCGCAAGAGCACACCTCTGAAATGGCGGACACACGAGACTATTCAGATGTCGTGATGTACCAGATCCTGGCACTTTGTATCGAAGGTTTCCAGCGGCGTATTGGATACCTCAAGCACTATGAAAGCCTCACTGAAGCGGACTTGCCGGTTGACTGGCTCTACTCGGGTCGCAAGAAAGTCCACTTGCCCAACGCTCAGGGCTCGAAGGGGGGCCGCAACGGCGAATCATATGAAACGGAACAGTCGCGATTGCTATTTCATTGGCTCAACGATGAGGACGATGGCTATCAAGTCCTTATCGACCACCATATCATGCACCACAAAGCCGGCTTGATAAGGAAACATTGGAGCAGAGACACCAGGGGCGGAATCAAAACCACCCTAGCACATGCGCTCAAAAAGGATGGAAAGCTCGCTCCGCTCGTGCGGCGATTTAACGAAACAATGGCACTCAGGTTTGGATTTGATTACGGAAACGCATATGGTTCCCTGTTGAATTTTTATGTCAATAAAAAGACTGCAGGAGAGACAAATACCGTAATCAACCAGATTGCATGGTGCTTGGCAAATTTACTGATGATGCAATCAGGCATAAACAAGGAAGTCGCCCTCACTATTCCTTCACGGGCAGAGAACGGCAAATCAATTCTCACACGCGCAGACTCTCTCTTTGTTTCCAGTGATTGTTGACGCGCGTTGAAAACTGACCAGTTTTAGCGGGTAGTGCGCGCTGAAAATTGACCAGGGTGATTAACTCACCTGCTTATTTATTGAGCAGGGTTTTTGGAGATGATCACCATGAAAGACCTGGGAAGAATTCGGCGCTTGTTTTATCGGGACGGGGTATCGCTGTCCGAGATCTCGAGGAAGACGGGCTACAGCCGGAATACCGTCAAACGCTGGCTCAAGACACCGGAAGGCACCGAGCCGAAATACCGGCGAGTTAACCCGAACACCAAGATTGCGCCCTATGCGGCGCAACTCATCAAGGCCTTGGAGACCGACGCACGCCGTCCGAAACGGGATCGGCGCAGCGCCCTGAAACTCTTCGGCGAATTGCAGGTGATGGGCTTCACCGGCGACTACTGCCGGGTCACCGAATTCATCCGGCGCTGGCGAAGCGACGGTGGCACGGCGGTCAGCAAAGCCTATGTGCCGTTGCACTTCGAACTGGGCGAAGCCTTCCAGTTCGACTGGAGCGAAGAACACCTGGTCATCGGCGGCGTCTGGCGCAAGATACTGGCGTCGCACCTGAAGTTCTGCGCCAGCCGGGCCTTCGTCGTGCAAGCCTACCCGACGCAAGGCCACGAAATGCTGTTCGCCGCCCACACCGCTGCCTTTGCCGCCCTCGGCGGCATTCCACGGCGCGGCATCTACGACAACATGAAGACGGCGGTCGACAAGGTCAAGAAAGGCAAGGCCCGCATCGTCAATTCGCGCTTTGCCGCGATGGCCTCGCACTACCTGTTCGATCCCGACTTCTGCAATGTCGCCAGCGGCTGGGAGAAAGGCGTCGTCGAGAAGAATGTCCAGGATAGCCGGCAACGGATCTGGCAGGACGCCGGCAAGGAACGCTTCAGTTCCTTTGATGAACTGAATGCCTGGCTGCTGGTTCGCTGCCGGACGCTGTGGCAGGAACTGCGCCACCCCGAGTACGGCGAACTGTCCGTCGCCGAGATGCTCGAGCATGAACAGCCGAGCCTGATGCCAATGGTGGCTCCGTTCGATGGCTATGTCGAAACGCTGGGCAAGGTATCCAGCACCTGCCTGGTATCGCTGGATCGCAACCGCTACTCGGTTCCCTGCGAGCTGGTCGGGCAAGTGGTCAGCCTGCGGCTGTACCCGGCGCAGATCGACATCGTCGCCCACGATGCGGTGGTCGCCAGCCATCCACGCAGTTTCACCCGACAGCAGACGCTCTACGACTGGCAGCACTACATTCCACTGATTGAGAGGAAGCCGGGCGCCCTGCGCAACGGTGCGCCGTTCGCCGACATGCCGGCGCCGTTGCAGCAGTTGCGCAGCCTGCTGCTGCGGCGCGAAGGCGGTGACCGGGTGATGGCCAGAGTGCTGTCGGCGATTGCCCAATCCGGACTCGAGTCGGTCCTGGTCGCTGTCGAACTGGTGCTGGAGTCGGGTCTGCCCAGCGCCGAACACGTCGAGAACATGCTCAACCGCCTGAAGTCCGGCCCCCTGCCGGCGCCGGTCGAAACCCATCTCCAGGTCGGCGAACTGCCGATTGCCGATAGCGGGCGCTATGACCAGTTGCGTACGGAGGTCAGCGATCATGCGTGAGCTGATGAGCGAGTTCAAGGAACTGCGCCTGCACGGCATGGCGGGTGCCTGGGAGGAACTGGCCGCCAACGGCGGGACGGGCGTCGAAACTTCACGGTGGCTGATCGAGCATCTGCTGCAAGCCGAACACACCGACCGGGTCATGCGTTCGATCAGCTACCAGATGCATGCCGCCCGCTTTCCGGTACATCGCGATCTGGCAGGGTTCGACTTCGCGCAGGCGAGGGTCGATGAGAAGCTGATCCGGCAACTGGCTGACCTGTCCTTTACCGGGGAAGCCCATAACGTGGTGTTCATCGGCGGCACCGGGACGGGCAAGACGCATCTGGCGACGGCGCTCGGGGTGTCGGGCATCAGCCACTGGGGCAAGCGGGTGCGCTTCTTCTCGACGGTGGATCTGGTCAATGCCCTGGAGCAGGAGAAAGCAGCCGGCAAGGCGGGCCGGATCGCCCTGGGATTGCTGCGTATGGATCTGGTGATTCTCGATGAGCTGGGCTATCTGCCGTTCAGCCAGGCCGGTGGTGCCTTGCTGTTTCATCTGCTCTCGAAGCTCTACGAGCACACCAGCGTGATGATCACCTCCAACCTGACGTTTGCCGAGTGGCCAAGTGTGTTCGGCGACGCCAAGATGACCACGGCACTGCTCGACCGGTTGACGCATCACTGCCATATCGTCGAGACCGGGAATGAATCGTTCCGCTTCCGGCACAGCACGGCGACGGCCAGGTCGCGGATCAAGGCAAGAGAGGAGAGTCGGCGGGCAAAGGCCAATGGGGAGGAGGCGTTCTGAGCGGGGCCGCGTTGGGAAATCCGTTCCGGACTTCGTCCTCCACGGCTTTCCCAACGCATTCATCGTGGCTCGGAAATCGATTGTTCTGAGCTACACTTATCCACAAGCCCACCTATGTCAGGTGGCTATCACCCCTGGTCAAAATTCAACGCGCACAGGTGGTCAAATTTAAACGCGCACCGACACTCTGGTACAGTCCAGATCATATCCGCGACAAAGCACGTTATGGCGCATGCAAACCGCAGACTACAGGCCAAGCTGCTAGAGACCGCCCCTATTGTCCCTAGAGCGCCGGAATTCCGCATTGGCGATAAAGTGATCTACAAACGCAATGATCGCCTTGTAGGGCTTGTTAATGGCTCTATGGGGGTCGTTGTCCAGCAGTCGAATGATGATCGGGTCGTCGTTGACCATCAAACCAAAGAGACTGTCCCTGCCGACATCGTCATTGAGTTCATCAACGAAGGGCGCGTCCCACTTCTACTCTCTCAGGTCAAGAGCAGCCATGATGGTGAGTGGTACCTGCAGCACTCTTATGCCATCACCTGTCACCAAGCGCAAGGCAGTGAATTTGACTGCGTGATCGTTGCTTTGGAGAAATCACAGCTTCTTGACCGTAGCTGGCTCTACACAGCCACCACCCGAGCAAAACAGAAGGTCATCTTTGTAGGAGAGCGGTCCTTGATTCAGGAGGCCATCGACTCAGGAAACATTGCAGACCAACGATGCGTGGGCATCCGATTTGATCAGGCTAGCAATGGAGCTTGAACTCATCTGGCCCGAAGGCCGCGCCGTTCCTGTGCCTCTCATAGACGGTCTTCATCTGCATAGGCACCTTTCAGGTTTCCTGGTGACGCGCTATTACTATCCGCGTGAATTAAGGGCAAACATGAGCCCTGTCAATGGCGGGTCGCTTCGTCAAATTGCCTACGACCTCAAGGCATTTCTTGAGGCTTTGTCACACAATGGAATCGAGTACGCAGAAGCCGATTACACCGATCACATTGCAAAGATCGTAGAAGCCCAGCTCGGGGATGCGAATCCCACCACCTACAACACCCGGCTATCGCGCATCAGAGATTTCTACGATTACCTTCGGAAGCAAGGCGTTCGCGTAAAAGCAAGATTCCCCGCTCGCACCGTCCAGAATCGTTTTATGAATCAGGACGACAACTTCTTAAGTCATACGGCTCACAGGCCGCACACCACCTATGAGAAGGATGACGGCCACAAGAGGACCACCCAGAAGGACGACTACAAAGATCAGGTAATCAGTATTGAGCAATACGGCAACTTATATCTCGCCCTCAAGAATATTGATTCGGTGTACGCCGTCATTGCGCAGGTGATGATGCAGACCCTGCTACGTATCGCTGATGTTTGCGAGATGCCGCTGCATGGCAATAAGTACAACCGTTATGTGCCGCTTTGGCCTGAGTTTCAGCGAAGTGGCAACGATACGCTACGTTATACATCCCTGACGAAACGATCCAAACGGATAACGATAGATGTATATCCGGTGACACTGCAGGCAATCTATGAGGACTACATTCAGCTGCACTACCAAGACAGGAAGGAGTTATTCGATTCCACCTACATGAAGAGACGCAACGCAACGCTGGAGTTCGGTAACGTCCGAGACGATGGTCGTCGAAGTTGCCCTGAAGACATCCTTTGGCTGACTAAAACCGGAACGCCAGTGAAGCCTTACATGATCGAACAAGCATTCAGGGACACGGGCTTAGACGTACATCCCCACATGCTCCGCCATACTGGTGCGACCCACATGCTCTGGAACTACTGCCGTATACACGGGATCGAACCTGATGTCCGGCTCGCGGCAACGTTTCAGGAAATCCTTCAGGAGCAACTTGGGCATGCGGATATAGAAACGACACGTATGTATATCCGCACCATTCTTAAGCTCAAAGGGAGAAAGACAATGCCCTTCTGTATTCCAACCAACAAGAATATTATTGATGATCGCCTGTCAGGGAAGATCCGTGCGGACGTTGCTGATCTGATGGCTCGCTTCTTCGAGTACCGCGTTGAGGATGTCGCGGCTGCATGACATTACAGCGGCCAATAAATGCGATCGTCTAGCAGTGATGGATTTGAGCGAAGGGCTGTCAAGGGAACGTGGAATAAATAGGAGGGGCTCGCATGCGGGAGGAATCCTGTTTATGCCGCGAAAGCCCTTGACTGACCGCAGCGCACCAACGCTCCCGGCTGCTGGGTAGGGTAGGCTTCTAACCCGCCCCGGCTTCCTCACGGCGAGTGCGGGGTGTGGGGCAGCGCCCCATGGTTTCAGTTCGTCCAGGAAGAGACATTCAACCCGCCTAAACTAGTACATAGAGCTAGAATCTATAGTGTTCATTTGTTGCAAGGAATGATGCCAATGACCGCAATCAGCGCACTGCGTAACGATAAATATGAAGGATGTTCGGGAACCGCCCTCAACGAAATGGTACTGGCGGAAATTGGGCGCATAGTTGCGAACTACGGCTTGCTTGTCACCCGAATACGTGAATTCGTCACCTATGTCGCGGCCCAATCCAACCGATACCCTTGTTCAATTAGCACAAAGGATGCGATTCGCCTTTTCCCATCCGTCCTGGATGTTGTGAAGCCAGCTTTCTTGGCTGACGAAAGGTACAAACTTAGACGAGTTCTGGAGAATGTTGCGACAGCAAAGGAATTTCTCGATCGCTCTCTCTATTGTTCGTGGGGAGTAATTTCCAGAAATGAGGACGGCACCCAACAGGTTGCCAGGGTTGAGTACCGTCAATACGGGGAGTTGGGCTCCAGGATTGATCGACGCGAATTTTCAACTGAAGACCTATCTACGTTGGCCATCGAAATACTAAAAACTCTGAATTACGTAGGTGAGGTATATGTCATGCTTGAACAAAAAATCGCCGATGAACCCAACGGTGTAAGGGAAATACTGAACCGCAAAATGAGGCGTTCTTGATATTTTTATTAGATGTTCTGCTGGAGTTTGGTAATCCAGCTCACGGTGTGGCCGTGGGGTTGAAGTCTTGATGCCATGTGGCGATCAGGGTAGGAGCCTCGGCGATCAAGCGAATGAACCGGGACTCCAATTGGTAAGCGATTATGTTGTTTAGCACTGCAACGCAACGAAGCCTCATCCCGAAATCAGGGTGTTAATCGCCAGTAGGGATGGCCCCAATAGCACTCACTCCTTCCATACCTCTGCCGCCAGCGGCAACTCGTTGAGTTCAGCGCGAGCTTCGCGCCAAGTTGGGTAATGCTCCTCAAGGATTGCGATGAAACGTTCGCTATGCGTCGGCTCTATCAGATGAACCAGCTCATGAACGATCACATATTCAAGCAAATCCTTGGGCTTCTTCACTAATTCAGTATTCAAACGGATGTGTCCCGCATTGTGATTGCAGCTTCCCCACTTGGTTTTCATCCGTTGCAGAAAATAACCGCTAACCTTCACCTTTAACTTCTGCTCCCATTTTTTGATCATTGCGGGCACTACCGCATGAAGCAGGGACTTATGCCACTCATGCATTACCTCAGCGCGTTTTTCGGCATCGCTGTCAGGGCGCACAGTCAGCGTGATGCGCTTGTGGTCGAGCAAAACGAACGGTTTGGTATCGTGGTATTTCACCGACAACAGGTAACGCCGTCCCCAAAGATGGTGACTTTCACGTTCGACAAACTGACGTGGCGTTTCCCGCGCCTGGCTATCCAGTTTTTGCTGCTGCGCCCGTATCCAGCTCAGTTTCGAGATCGCATAAGCGCGGGCGACCTCCAGACGTGTTCCGCTTGGTGCCACGAGAGTCACCCGGCCCTCCGGTGGATGGACGGAGAGGTGGACGTTCTTGATGGCCTTCCGCGTTACCAGAATTGAAATATCGCCAAGTCGTATCGTTTCGTTCATCAATAGCCCGGCTGACTCTTGATAATCTCGAAAATTGCCTTCGTCGCTTCACGGTCTCTCGCCATGATTGGAAAGAGCGCATTCAGCACCTGCTTCTCCCTCGTGTCATCACCCCTCCAGCCCGCCGGCGCGTGCTCGTGAATGGCCTGGTCGAGTTCGAATGCGAGCACCGCTTTCGCGTCATCATCTGTCGGGCAAGAAAAGATTGCAGCAGGAATGCTGGCAAGGTTGTTAAAGAGTACGATGGCTTCTGGTTTGCCGTGAAGAACAGCGGGAACAGCAGTGCCGGAGTCCTTCCGCGCCATGCGTTTCACGAGCTCTTCGGCCTTTTTTAGGAATTCCTCATAGGCAGCAACATCCTCGCGGCTTTGCTTGATGAGGTCGTCCAGCAGCTTGGACATCTCCGCATAAAACCTAGGGTCGGTCAGCTGGTCGCGGATGATCGTCTTGCGGACGTTGTTGATGATGCCCTCAGCGATGGCATTCTTCGAGAGTTTGCCTTTTTCATTCAACTTTCGGGCAATGGCATCATGGATGCCGGTCTCAATGATCAGCTCCGTGAGCGAAAGCGAATTGAGATTGCCCACATCTACCGCTGGATCGGCCTGAACATAGGTGTTGAGCAGGCGCCGCATGTCGGCCTCGAAGGGCTTGATGTCCAGCTCCTCGCCCGAGTGCTTCTTGATGGCGGCGCGAGTGTCGCCGTAAAACTCCACCTCCTTCTGCAACGCGGCGGCCTCCGCATCGGAGTATCCCGCCTCCGTGAGGTCTTGCGCGATGTCGGCAAACGCACGCACGAAAGTGGCCACAGACTTGTAAAACGTGATGCGCAACGGTTCCGTGTCCGCCAGCGCCTGCGGGTTGGCCGCGTCGCCGCAGAAATAGTGCAGGAACTGCTCCATCTCACGCGGTAGCGGCACTGGCTCGCACAGGTAGCGGAGCGCTTCGCGCGCGGCATCGAGCTGTTTCTTACCTTCTTTGAGCCAGTCCTTCAGCTGGACGTTGTTGGTGCCACCGTTGCCCGGATCAATGTCCAACTCATCGGAGCTATAGACCGCGATGGCCTCCTGCACGTCATCAAACAGCTTCTTGAAATCCACGATGTGGCCGTAGTCCTTGTCGTCACCGTCGAGCCGGTTGGTGCGGCAGATGGCTTGGAAGAGGTTGTGATCGTGCAGCTCGTTATCCAGGTAGATGTAGGAGCAGCTCGGCGCGTCGAAGCCGGTCAGCAGCTTGCTCACCACGATCAGTAACTTCATGTTGGCGGGTTCTTCGATGAACCGGCGCTTGGCTTCGTCCTCGTAGGCTTTGGTCGTTTGGCCGTTTTTGAGGATGTGCTTCGTGTAGGTGTCGAACTTGTAGCGTTCATCGCTGTTGGCCGGTTCGCGTGAGATGGCGTTGTGGTTCGGCACAAACGAGGTGATGACGCCGCAATACTCGCCGAAGGGTTTGTTCTGGAAGATGCGGTAATAGTGGCAGGCGTCGTAGATGCTCGCAGCCACGAGAATGGCGGTGCCCCGGTCGTCGTTCAGACGCGGTTTCGTGTCGAAATCGTGGATGATGCTGGCGGCGATGCGCGCCTTGCGCTCTTCGGCGCTCATCAGCTCCTCCATCGTGGCCCAGCGTTTGCGGATGATGGCTTTCTGAAAATTGTTCAGCGTTTTGGTTTTCCGCGCGAAGTAGTCTTCGATGTCCTTTGGCGAGGTGAGGCGCTGCGGCACGTCGCGAGCCTCATATTTCAAATCGAGCACTACCTTGTCCGCCACGGCCTCGTGGAACTTGTACGTGTGTATGTAGGTGCCGAAAATATCCTGCGTCCTCAGCTTGGCCGCGTCCTTCTTGAGCAACGGCGTGCCGGTGAAGCCGATGAAGAGCGCGTTCTCCAGCCAGCGCTTCATCTGCTTGTTCATGTCGCCGCCCTGGGTGCGGTGACATTCATCCACAAAGACGTAGAAGCGGCCATGCACCTGTGGCGGCTCTCCTTTGAGGCCCTCGGGGTCAAACTTGTTGATGAGCGCGCACAGCAGCCGGGGCGCGGTGGCGCCCAGCTTGGCGACAAACTCCGCCCGGTTCTGTATGCGGGGCGAAGGAGAATTCTCGCCGATAACCCCGGCGTTCTTCATCACGCCCTCGATCTGCTTGTCCAGTTCGTCGCGGTCGGTCACGACAAGGATGCGGGCCTCGGGATCGTGTTCCAAGAGCCATTTCGCGAGCAGCACCATCAGAATGCTCTTGCCGCTACCCTGTGTGTGCCAGATGACCCCGCCCTCACGCTTGCGGATGCGTTCCTGCGCTGCCTTCACGCCCGCGAACTGATGCGGGCGCGGAACCTTCTTTATGCCGTTGTCGAAGATGATGAAGTTACGGATCAGGTCGAGCAGGCGGGACTTCTCGCACATCTCCGCCAGCGGTCGGTCCAGCAAGGCACCCGCGGTGAGCGCGGCGGTGTTCGCCGCCTTCCAGTCCACGAAGAACTCCTCCTTGGTGGTCACGGTGCCGTAACGCAGCCCCTGCGAATCACTGCCCGCGAAGACCATCTGCACCGTGGCAAAGAACCCCTTGTTGAAAATCTCCTCCTGATTGGTGATGAGCTGACGCACGCCATCCCCGATCTCGACCGAGCTGCGCTTCAGCTCGATGACACCGACGGCGATGCCGTTCAGGTAGATTACAAGGTCGGGCCGTCGCTCATAGCCGCCGCGCAAGGTCACTTCCTCGGCGAGGGCGAAGTCGTTGTTCTCGGGGTGTCCCCAATCCACCAGATGCACCTGATCGTTCGGCTGGCCGGTGGCGATCTGCACCGACACGCCATAGCGCAGCAGCTGGTAGGTGCGCAGGTTGGCCTGATACAGCGTGATGCCGGTAGCGTCCGCGGCGGCCATCAGCTTTTGCAGGGCGGCGGAAATGTGCGCCTCTGAGTACCCGCGCTGCTTCAAGTTCGCACGGAGGTATTCCGCCTCGATGCAGCGGTTGTTGTCCCGCTTGTGCCACTCGCCAAGGTAATCGTAGCCAAGACAATCGGGCCGAGCCTTGTCCGTGAACAGGGCAACGACACGGTTCTGCGACTTGCGTTCGGAACGTGGTTGTTCAGGCATGAGATACCTCGAGTGAAATGAGCCGCGTTCTGCCGGTTACGATTTCCTGCATCATGGTTTCTCAGTGTGCGATTGGGGGCGGAGGGTGGATGGCAGGTAGAGTGGGTGGACCGGAGTGCCATCCTGAGCCAGCCGAAGATGACAGAGCCCCGGGTGATGGCGCAGCAGTGCTACCACTTCAGCACCGCGTGCGCGGAGAGGCTTCGGTGGTTGTCCGTAGGCCAGCACAACCGTTTTCGCTTCAGCCGCCATCTCCAGAATCATCCGATCATTTTTCGGACCGACCGGATCGGCCACCTCAAGCAACCGACTTTTGTCAGTGGCGCGGTAGGCATGGACATTGCCAACAAGCTGTCCGCCGTAACCCCAGGCGCGGGCAAATTTTCCCGTCTTGCGCAAGGTGGGATCACTGTAATCCGTGCAGGCGACACTGGGGTTCATCAACAACCACAGGACGAGCTGCCCAGACGAATCCCAAATCTCCCGGAGTTGATAGCGATATTTCTGGCACTCCGAAAATAAAGCGCTGACAACCGAGTCCGCTGGCCATGCGGGCCGAACCTTGCCTCCCGCATCATGTTTTTGGATGGGACGGCTCATGCGGTTGTCTTATGAAGGCTTACCAACCTTGTCTTTCCGGTGAGGAGTTCCTGCATCATTGCTTGCTTGAGGGCGCGGGTCTTGTCGCGCTGTTGCTCCAGCGCCGTCAGCTCCGCATCCATGTCTGACAGCACCTCGGCGATGGCCTCTTGTTCGGTTTTCGTGCTGGGAAACCGGACCTTATACGCTGAGAGCTGAGTTTTGCCGATTTCAAGGAAAGTGCTGCCACCACAAAGGCTGATGAATCCCTGCTGCTGCGTTCCGAGAAGGTAATACAGGAAGTCCACATCGGTCGTTGCAAACGGTACGAAGTTCTTGAAACCCTGATTGGTGGAGACGGGAACTGCGTTGATGGCGCACTCGCCTATCGTAGCTCGCGAGGTCATGACCACAGAATGCGCCGGAATCATTTCAGCCGAACTCGCTTTGAGTCCAAGCTGGGTAATCATTCGAGCGGTCTCGCCAAGATTTTTGCGTCCATTGAGCGCGGTGATGTCCGTGGGTGTGCACCAAGGAATATCTCCATCCCAGTAGCACGGTTCAGCCGTGCTTGGCGTGCCGCCGCTACGAATATCAGCAAGTAAATCCAGGCGCTTTACCTCCCACTCACCATGAAAGCCGGGGAGGCGGGTTTGGCCGGTGAGGAGTTGCTGCATGGCGGCCTGTTTGAGGTCGCGCTTCTTGGCGATGAGCCGGTCCAGCGCGCCCAGCAGCGCATCCACATCGCCCAACGCGTCGGCAACGGC
>OCTV010000688.1_pt1 | contig 13036 bp, 16 predicted proteins | sample 1539101 | NCBI WGS metagenome assembly OCTV01 (sample SAMEA3991422, study PRJEB22521) | metagenome | biome: anthropogenic terrestrial biome; feature: sewage plant; material: sludge | place: Sweden | collected 2012-09-26 | reverse complement strand
TTTAAAAAATATACATCTTTTATTTTCTATATATTTTCTATACTGATATAATATTGAAAAAAATAAGGAATATTTATGAGTATTGAATCTATCTCGTACATCATTAACACTTTGTATGCAATCTTTGCAATGACCTTAATAATCTTTATGGTTCCTGGTTTTGCAATGTTGGAAGCAGGAATTGTAAGAACAAAAAATGTTACAGCAGTATTGACAATAAATACTCTTATTTATGCAATTGCGTCACTATCTTTTTTACTATTTGGTTATTCATTGGCTTTTGGTGAATTTGGAAGTGATACGATGAGTAAGTGGGCTGTGTTTTTATTTCAAATGGCTTTTGTTGGTAAAGTTGTAAATATTATGAGTGGTGGAGTTAGCGAAAGAGCAAAAATTATACCATTAGCTTTCTTTACAATTATTATGGCAGCAGTTCTTTATCCTTTAGTTGTAAATATCACATGGGGAGCTAATTTTCTTGAAGGTACGATATTAGAATTATCAATGTATGATTTAGCTGGTTCAACGGTTATTCATAGTACTGGAGGTTGGGCTTTATTAGCTGCAATTTTAATAATTGGAGCTAGAAAAGGTAGATATACAAAAGAGGGTGGAATTAGAGTAATTCCTGCATCAAATATTCCTTTAGTTACTTTAGGTGCATTTTTATTATGGATTGGATGGTTTGGATTTAATGGTGGAAGTGTAGGTTCTATTGCAAGTAAAGAGAATGCTGATTTAGTTGCCCTTACTATTATGAATACAAATACAGCAGGTTTAAGTGGCGCAATTATGGTTGCTATTATTATGCAAATTATGTATAAAAAACTTGATTTAACTATGATTTTAAATGGTGCTTTAGGTGGATTAGTATCAATAACTGCTGGACCTGATTTATATGATATATATACACCTATATTAATAGGTGCAATTGGTGGGTGTTTAGTCGTATTTGGTGTATCATTTTTTGATAAAGTTAGAATTGATGATCCTGTTGGAGCATTATCAGTACATCTTGTAAATGGTATATGGGGAACAATAGCTGTTGGTATTTTTGCTTCAAATGGTGATGATATTACACTATTAGGACAATTAAAAGGAATTTTATTAATCGGTATTTTTACTTTTGTTAGTTCATATATTATTTTATTTATCATAAATAAAATCATGCCACTTAGAGCTGGAAATGATGAAGAAATGCAAGGTTTAGATGTTGAAGAGTGTGGTCTGGAAGCTTATCCTGAATTTAAACGAGCATTCTAATATTAATTTAAAAAAATTTTGTTAAAATATAAGAACTAAAAAAAGGATTAATAGTGAAAAAAATTGAAGCTGTAATTAAACCATTTAAACTTGAAGATGTAAAAGATGCATTAGCCCAAGCTGGTATTACTGGAATGACAGTATCTGATGTAAAAGGTTATGGAAGACAACAAGGACACAGTGAGCTTTATAGAGGAGCTGAATACGTAGTAGATTTTTTACCAAAAATAAAAATAGATTTAGTTGTTGCTGATGATGATGTTGATTCAATTATTTCAGTAATTATTGAAGCTGCAAAAACAGGAAAAATTGGAGATGGAAAAATCTTTGTTTCACCAGTTGAAAAAATTGTAAGAATTAGAACTGGTGAACAAGATGAGGAAGCTATTTAATGGCTGATAACTTAATTTTTGAACTAAACGAACCTTTAGATATGCATCTTCATCTAAGAGATGGAGACATGCTTAGTCTTGTTGGACCATTAACTTCTGAAACTTTTAGTGGTGCTTTGGTTATGCCAAACTTAGTTCCTCCTATCACAACAAAAGAAGCTTTATTATCTTACAAACAAAGAATAAATAATGTTTGTAAAGATGATAAATTTGAGCCTTTTGTAACTCTTTTTTTTAAAAATGATTATACTTATGAATTTTTAGAAGATATAAAAGATGATATTATAGCTATTAAACTTTATCCTGCTGGAATTACAACAAATTCTGAAACAGGTGTTTCTTCTATGGATGTTGAAGTTTTAAGACCAACTTTAGAATCAATGAGTAAATTAGGTATTCCTTTATGTGTTCATGGAGAAACAAATGGTTTTGTAATGGACAGAGAAAAAGAGTTTATGCCAATTTATGAATCACTGGCTATTGCTTTTCCTAAGCTTAAAATTATTATGGAACATATTACAACAAAAGATGCTATTGAATTACTTGATAAGTATGATAATTTATATGCAACGGTAACTTTACATCATTTGTTAATCACTCTTGATGATGTTGCTGGTGGAATGTTACAGCCTCATCTTTTTTGTAAACCAATTGCAAAAAGACCAGAGGATAGAACTGCTTTATTAAATGCAGCCTTAGGTGCTAATCCAAAATTAATGTTTGGAAGTGATTCTGCCCCACATCCAAAAGACAAAAAAGAATCTTGTGGTTGTGCAGCAGGTGTATTTACTTCTCCAATAGCTTTACAAGTTTTAGTTCAACTTTTTGAGAAACACAATTGTTTAGATAATCTGAATAAATTTTTATCTTTAAATGCTCAAAAAGTTTATAATTTAAAGCCATTAAAGAAAACAATAAAGTTAATAAAAAAAGATTTTGTTGTTCCATCAGCTTATGAATATAAAAATGAGAGTGTTGTACCTATGTATTGGGGTGAAAAACTATCTTGGAGTATTAAGAGTATAGAAAAATAGAAGAAAGATAGTTTAGCTATCTCTCTCTTCTAATAACTTTCTTATGTTTTCAGACATTTCTTTTGATTTTATTTCTCTTTCTTCTCTCATTGCTCTTAGATTATCAAGTGTTTCTTGTTTTTCTCTATCTAAGTTTGCTCTTATTTGAATAGCTTTTCTATTATTTGAAATTCCAGAAATAGTTGAGAACTTTTCTTTTTTATTTATATAAACTGTTGCAGATGAAGAAGTTGCATTTTTGTTAAATACAATAACATCATCTACTTTTAAATTTAAAATTTCATAAGCTGTTAATTCTGTCTCAGCCATAATTGCTTCAATTTTCATTCTCGCACCAGAGATAAGAGTTTTAATATCTCTTTTTCTACTAGATTTTCTATTTTTACCTTCACTAAATACTTTCTCAACAACTTTATTTAATAATGGTTCATAATAAGAAATTGGATAACAAATTGATAAAAAACCTGATTCTTCATCAATTGTAATTTCAAGAACAACAAGTAAAACTATCTCATGGTCAGACACAATTTGAATTGCATTTGCATTTGTATCCCTTGATTCAATTTTATAATTTAATCTCGAGATATCACTCCATGCTTTATATAGATTTTTTATAAACATTTTATAAAAATGCTCAAGAATTTCAACTTCAATTTCAGTTAATTCTCTATCAATATTATCACTTGTATTAACTGCTCCTGAACCTAAAAGTTCAGCAATTATTTTGTGAGAAATTGCAGGATTGCACTCAATTACGATTCTTCCATCAAGTGGTTTGATTGATAAAGTATTTAATGAAGTAATTTGAGGAATTGATAAAATAAATTCCCCATAAGTCATCTGTTCAATTGAATATAACTTAACATCAACAATTTTTCTAAGCATAGAAGACAAATCATTGATAAAATCCCTTAGCATTTTATCATGCATAGCAGAAAATGCTTTTAATTGTTCAGGTGATATTCTATTTGGTTTTTTGAAGTCATAAATAGAGTAGTTTTTTTCCTTTGAAACAATCCTTTCAATAGGTGTTTCAATATCTTCACCTTGTTCAGCAATATCTAAAAGAGCATCAATTTCATCTTGACTTAAAAATTCAGCCATCCCTTAGCCTCTTACTTCGATTTCAACATCAATAGCACCCATCTCTTTAATCATTTTTAAAGTATCAATGATTTCAGACATAGGTAATTTCATAACTTTCATTGCCCTTACTAAATCAGAGATAGTAGGAGTTCCTTTTGTGTTGATCATTGCATTATCAATATTTATAACTGGTTTATCTGCAATTTTTACATTATCCCCAATATCAACACCAGGATTTTGGCTAGGATCTTTCCATCCATCTTCACTTAATCCTGATTTATCAATTCTAATTGAAAAAGAATCTCTAGCAATAGTAACAGGATTAATAGGAATATCTCCACCTGTAATAATTGATTCCCTTGCCATATCAACTATAACTTTCTTTTTAAAAGTTTCAGCATCAAGTTCAATATTTTCTATCATAGAAATAAATTTAACAGCCGAAACATTTTCTGGTCTTATAACTTCAATAGTTCTTGTATCCAATGCAGTTGCAAGTTTTTTCTTAAATTTTTCATTTATTTTTGTTTCAATTAAGTCAGCATTTCTTGCAGAACTTTTTAGAAGACTCAGCTTAATAGAATCTTCATTTTTTAAGTCATATTCAATTTCATTTTCAACAGTTGCACCATCATAAATAAAACCTGTAGTTTTATTATTTTCATTTGCTACTATTGTTCCTTGAGCTAATGCATAAACATTTCCATCTACACCTTTTAATTGAGTAATTAGAAGTTCTCCATTGTCAACAGATTTTGCATCACCAATTGTTGATACTTTAACTTTTATTTTATCCCCTTGTCTTGAAAAAGGAGGTAGTTCTGCTGTTACCATAACCGCTGCAATATTTTTTGAGTTGATTGAACCAGCTGGAATTTTTATATAAGAATTTCTCAAAAGATTTTGTAAAGATTGCATTGTAAATTTTGATTTGTCACCAGTTCCTGCAAGTCCAACAATAAGTCCATAACCAATTAATTGATTTTCCCTTATTCCAATTACATTTGAAATATCTTTGATTGTTTGTGAATATAAAGAAGAGAATAAAAATAGTACTATTAAAAAAAATCTCAATATTATCCTCCATATGTTAATTGTCTATATTTTATCGAAAATTTAATAAAAAAAGGTATAATCTAGGACATTAAAATTATTTAAGCAGGGTTATAGATTGAAGATTTACATTTATGGTAATCAAAGTTTCAAAAAAGAGATACATGAAACATTAGAACATGCTAATATTAAATTCAAACTTGACAATAATACTGCAATTGAAGAAATTAATAATATAAATAAATTAAAAGAAACAATAAAAAATAATCCTAAAGATATTTATCTCATTGATGATGATAAAATTATTAAAAATAATTCTCTAAATAAAAAGCTTAAATTTTTAGCTCCAAAAGATGGAATAGAAGAGGAATATTTAATACAAAGTGGTATTGCCGATTTATCAATAGATTCTTTAAAAGAGTTACCAAAATATATTATAAAAAGATACGAAGAATTAAAATTACTTGAACCAAAAGAAAAACAACCTGAAAAAGAAGTGGAAGTTATAGAAGAAAACATCATAGAATTAGATGATGAATTGGCTATGTTGTTATCAAAAGGTGATAATAAAAAAAAGGATAAAACTGAAGATTTGATGCCAGTTCAAGATTTAGAGGATGTTTTTAGCTTAGATGAAGAGATGAATCTTGATGAAATAGATGATTTAATAGGTAATGTTGATATTAAAGATAATAAAACAAGTGATGATACTGATGATATAGTAAATTTTAATGATAATTTTGGATTAAATAATATATCATTTGATTACGATGACAATGATGTTTTATATAAAGAAGAAAGTAGTGATGAAATAGTAGAAACTCCTAAAAAATCAACTAGAAATATACTTGAAGATTTAGATTTTTTAGGGGAAGAAGTAGAAGAGGAAGAAGAAGATTTCTCAGATTTGGATAAAATAAATAATGATTTGTTTGGTGGTTTTGATTTCCTAAATGAAGAGATACAAGAAGTAGCAAAAAAAGAAGAAACAAATATTTTTGATAATAGTGAAAATGATATAGAAGAGAAATTATTTGAAGATTTTCAATTTTTAAATGAAAATATAGATAAAGTGCAAGAAAAAGACGAATCTTTACAAGGGGATAAAATGGGTGATGAATTTTTCGAATTAGATTCTTTGAATGAAAAAGATTTACTAGAGGCTTTAAATTATAAAGTTGATGAGAATAGTTTTAAAAGTGAATATAAACCAGCTGTTTCAGGAACAAAAAGTGAAACAATAAATATAGATAGTTCTAATCCCAATGACCTTTCTTTATTGATTTCTAAACTATTAAGTAATAAAACTTTAGAGATAACTATAAAAATTAAAGATTAAAATATGGATTTAATTTCAATCTCTGAAAATACCGTAAAAATTATTTTAATACTTGGATTACCATCTTTAATAGTAAGTATGATTATCGGGCTTGTAATCTCTATTTTTCAAGCAGTAACTCAAATAAGTGATGCTTCTTTATCTTTTGTTCCAAAAATGATTTTAGTTTCAGTTTTTATATTAATATCATTACCTTGGATGGGAGATCATATTGAAACTTATACTAAAGATTTATGGGATTTAATACTTGTTTTTGGTAAACATAGTTGATAGCAAAATTATATAAATTAAAGAAAAACCAAACTGATTTGAAATTAATGGAAAAAGCTCAACTTATGTCGAAAATTGAAAAAATAGATATAGAAATTGCATTAACTAAAAACAGAATTGACACTGCAAGTGTTGAAAAACATGGAGCAATTTCAGATTTTATGATTTTGACAATACATAAAGATACCATGAAATTGCATATCAAGAAACTAATCAATGAAAAAAATATTTTAAATATGCATGTTGAAAATTTAGTAAATGAAATAGTTGAACTTCAAAAAGAAGCAGAACAATTTGCATATATCTTAGAAGAAGAAAAAAAAGAGAGAATGAAGAAAATTTTATCAGCAGAAGAAGAAGAAGCTAGTGAATATATTCAGAGTAAATATATTAGTAATAAAAGGATTTAGTTTGTATAAAATATTTTTTATGTTTATTTTTTCAGGAGCTTTTTTATTTGCTGCTGAAGAGACAAGTAGCTCTTTAACAAAACAAAGAATTGAAGTTATGGAATTAAAAAAAGAGTTAAATAATTTTTATAATGAAAAAGAAAAAGAGTATCAGCAAAGAAAAAAAGAGCTAGAAGGTATTTTATCTCAAATAGAAAAAGAGAGAAATCAAACACAAAAGTTACATGATAAAAATTTAGAAATATTAAAAGATATAAAACAAGAAGTTGAAAGTAAAACAGCTAAAATATACAATACAATGAAAGCAAAAAATGCAGCTGATATTTTTAATCAAATGATAGGTGAGGGTAAGATTGAAGATGTTTTTGATATAATGATAAAATTAAAAGAGAATAATGTAACCCAAATTATGAAGTTTTTGAGCGTTACAAATGCTTCATTGATAACAGAAAGATTTGAAAACTATAGTGTGAATAATGAGAAAAAGGAATAGTAATGGCAGATGATAATCAAGACTCAAAAAGTTCAGGTGGTGGAAAAGGCTTAATGATAGTATTAATTGCTTTAGTTGTAATATTAATACTTGCAGTTGTAGGAGGAGGTTTTTTCCTTTATTCTTCTGGTGCATTAGGTGGTAACAATTCTCACGCTGCCCAAGAAGAAGTTAAAAAAGAAGAAGCTTCTGAAAAAGGTGATTTGTCATTTAAAGCTGATATTGCTGATTTAGTTTTAAATTTGACTGACTCAAGAGGAAAAGAAAAATTAATGAAATTATCTTTTTCAATTAAAAGTACTGAACCTACAATTGCAGCAATTGTGACAGAGTTTAAACCAGAGATAGTTGATGTTGTTATTTCACAAATAAGCTCACGAAGTTCTGAAGAGTTATTAACAGTTGGTGGTAAAAATTTATTAAAAGATGAATTATTACAAGATATAAATAATGTAATCAATGAAGTAACAAAATCAAAACCAGAAGTTTCAAAAAATAATGTTAAACAGATATTATTCACAACTTTTGTAATTAAATAAAAATGATAGTAGCAGTTAAAAGAACCAAAAAAAGATACCTATTAAAGATTATATCTTTAATTGTATTAGTAGGTATGTCTTCAGCATATTATTTTCATATGAATAAAAATTTTGAAGAACAACAAAAAAAAGAGTTAGAATCAAAACAAGCTTTAAAACTGGAAAAACTGCAAGAAGAGAAGAAAGAGAAAGAAAAAAAAGATATTGAAACAGCTATTTTAACTGAAGTTGAAAAAGCAGTAGATTTAATTGGACAAGAACATATTCGACATGTTAAGATAATTGAGGATAAGGTTATTTTAGTTTGTGAACCAACAACTAATTTAGATGCATTAATGGTTAGATATGGTGCAATGGCATTAATTAAAAAAACATTAAATGAAATAGTTATTGCTGTAGATATAAATTTTATATTAAAAAGTAGATTAAATGCGAAATAGTTTTATATTAATTTTAATTACATTATTTTTTTCAGGATGTGTGACTGATAAACAAGAGTTGACCTTTGAAAAACCAGAAGTTCAAATACCTAAAAAAAATCCAGAACCACGTAAAAATAAAGGCTCATTATATTCAGTTCAAGGTACGTCTTTATTTGCTGATAAAAAAGATTTACAAGTTGGAGATATTATCCAAATAGTAATCGATGAAGATACATCATCAAAAAGTAATAATAAAAGAGAGTTATCAAGTAATAGAGATAATAGTTTAGGAGGGGGATTATTTGCAGCAACAGGAACAAATACTTTAAATGGTGAGCTACAAAATGCAACAGGCAAACTAAATTCTAATTTTGGAGTAGATTTCGGAACAAATAGTTCAACTTCAGATAAAGGAAGCGTTAAAACTCAACTTGATGAAACTTTTGCAACTACTGTTTCAGCTATTATAGAAGAGACATATCAAAATGGAAATTACTATATAAAAGGTAAAAAAGAAATGTTAATTGAAGGACAAAAACAAGAAGTTATAGTGAGTGGTGTAATAAGACCTTACGACATAACTTCAGATAATTCAATTAATTCTTCTCAAATAGCTAATCTAAAATTATTGTATGATAAAAATGGTGTGGAAGCTGATATTTTAGAAACACCTTGGGGTTTAAAAGTAGTAAGAACGTTATGGCCATTTTAATCTAATTTTAAGAAATGTAATGTAATAATTTGGAAAATTATAAGGAGTCTATATGTTAAATACATTAGGTGTATCGCTAACAGGTTTAAATGCTGCAAAAACTGCAGTTGAGAATGTATCTAACAATATAGCTAACGAAAATACTGCAGGATACAAAAAAAGAGTAGTTCAACTTAGTGAAATTGAGCAAATGGATGCAAGATTTACAGGACGGGGTGTAAATGCTTCTAGTGCATACAGAATTACTTCTCAATATATGTATGATAAATTAATTTCTGAAAATACAAAATTAAACTATTATGATAAATTATCTAATATGGTTGGAAATGTAGAGTCAATTTTTAAGGAAACTAAAGATAGTGGTTTTTCATCAGATCTAAATAGATACTATCAAGCAGTAGAAAATTTCAGATCTAATCCAAATTCTCAGGTATATAAAACAACTCTCCAAAATCAAGGGAAAGTTTTAGTTGAATCATTGCAAAATCTTTATGCAAGTGTAGAAAAACAACAACAAACTGAAAAAAGAGAACTTTATACAAATATTGAAGATGTTAATGACATTTTAAAAGAGATAGGTGTTGTAAATGAGAAAATGGAAAAATATGGAGATACAAATGATCTCCTTGATAAAAGAGATCAACTTGAATTAGAATTATCAAAATATGTTGATATAAATGTAAGTAAAACTAATGACTATTATGAATTAAAAATAGCAGGGGAAACAGTAATAAGTAACGGCACAAATGTAAGAACAATAAATGTCGTTGAAGAAAATACTTTACAAAAAGATAAGTTTAATTACACAAAATTTAATACATCAACTAATAGCAAAGAAATATTTGATCCTTTAAAATATAATTCTGATTTTACACCAAGAACTACTAATGCAATTGATGCAAATGATATAGTTACTTATAAATTAAATAATGAACATGAAGTTTCAGTTAGAATGGGTGAAAGTTTATCTGCCGATTGGGATAATGATGAAAGTACAGTGAATACAACCCAAGTTGTAGATATTAATAATTTAACAAGAGCATTAGTTCATAAAATTAATTCAAACTCTGATATGAAGAGTTTAGTTACAGCATATAATGGAGATTATTCTTTAGATGCAAATGGAAATAAAACTACAAATAATAGTCAAGATAACTTTTTAAGAATTGAATCAAAATTTACTGGAAGTGAAAATCAATTTGATGGAAGAATTAGTATTGAAAAAAGAGGTAATGTTGATTCTTCTATAGTTGATACTAGAGAAACAATTTATAAAAATGATACTGAAAGTAGTGATTCTGAATCAAAAGTTTATGTATCAATTTATGATAAAGAAGTTTCTATTAAAAGTGGTATAATTAAAGCACAAACAGAGAATTTATCATCTGAATCATCAAATAATAAATATCAAGTATATTTAGATAAATTAGATGCTTTTGCTCAAACTTTTGCTGATATTAGTGATAAATATATAGAAACAGGAACTGATAAGTACACTTATGGAGAAGCTGCAAGTGATGCATCTATGGGAGTTATAAATTCAATAGGTTTATTTAGTGGTTCTAATATTAAAACTTTGAAATTTAATGAAAATTTAGTAAATGATTTAACACAAGATAAATTAGATTATTTGGCAAGTATACAATGGAAAGATGATTTGTCTTTTGATGGAAAAGGACAAAATATTGCTTCTACAGAAAAATCTTCTTTAACGGAGTATTTTAGAGATTTAAAGGTAAATATTTCGTCAGATAAAGAAAATACACAATTTTTAAATACTACACAAAAAAATGTAAAAATGTCGATAGAATCTTCATATAATTTATCAACTAAAGTTAATAAAGATGAAGAGATGTTGAATTTAATTAAATTCCAATCAGCTTACACAGCTAACGCAAAAATAGTTACAGTAATAGATGAAATGTTACAAACTTTACTTGGTTTAAAAAGATAAAGGATAAATTATGGCAAATGGTGTTTTAGGATTAGGTTCAGGGCAAGCATCTGCATTAAATAGTGATTTAATTGAAAAGTTAAAAACAGCAGAAAGAAAATCTGCAGTTGAACCAATAGAGAAAAGAATAAAAAATATTACTGGGGAGAAAGAGACTTTTTCAACTGTAAAAACAAAAGTTTCTGAGTTACTTGAGTCTATTAAGCCTTTCGATTTATTTGTTTCTGGTGGTGTTACAGCTTTTGGACAAAAATCTGCAACTACTTCAGGAGATTCAGTGACTTTTGATGCTGCTGACCTTCAAGCCTTGAAAAAAGGAATTACGACAGTTAGTGTAAGTCAACTTTCACAAAAAGATGTTTATCAATCAAATGCAGTTGATACAACTACAAAAGATGCAGTTATAAACTCAGGTATGTTATCTATAAAAGTTGGTTCAGCTGTTGCAGAAGAATTTGATACTACAAATAAAACGTATAAACAATTAGCTGATGAAATAACATCTAAAACAGGTATGAATGCAGCAGTAGAACAAGTAGGAACAAATTCTTTTAGACTAGTAATCAAAAGTGAAGAATCAGGGATTGATAACAAACTTACAATAACAGGTGCAGCTAGTCAGGCATTAGGTTATACAACAAATGGTACAGCAATTTCAACTAGTAATCATATTTTGGAAGCAAAAAATATGATTACTAAAGTTGATGGTGTTGAGTATAATGTCTCTTCAAATAATATTACTGTTGAAGGTTTAAAAATTACAGCTAATAAAATAGGTGATTCTACAATTAATATTGCAGAAGATAATACTAAAGTTGAAACACAAATGAAAAACTTTATAACAAAATATAATGAATTAGTTGCTTTGGTTGATACAGAGGTTTTTAGTGCAACATCAAAATTAGATGATAAAGCATCAGTAAGAGAAGTATTAAGTCAAATTAAAAGTAAATTATTTGGTACTTATGGTGATTCAAATGATAAATCAATGTTTAATTATGGTATAGAACTGGATAAATATGGTGGATTAACACTTGATTCTACTAAGTTTAATAAAGTAGTTCAAGAAGATATGAGTAGTTTGAAAGATGTATTTTTAGGAAAAGCTGAAAAAAAAGGTGTTGGAACACAACTAAAAGAGTTATTGAGTGATATGAGTTTAACAGGTGGTATTTTAGATACTTATGATAAAGGCATAACAATAAGAGAAACCAAATTAAATAGTGAAAAAGAAAAAGCTGAAAATGCATTAAATGCAAAATATGAACAATTGGCTTTACAATTTGCGTCATACGGTACTTTAATAAATCAAATGGAATCATCGTTTTCTGGGCTAAAAATGTTGATACAACAATCAAATTCAGGGAACTAATAGGTAAATATATAATATACTAACGAAGTAAAAAGATTTATTATGGAGATGTGAAATATGGGTATAGAAGTATATAATCAACAAAATGCGATCTCAGATGATCCTTATGTTTTAGTATTAAAACTTTATGAAGGTGTTATAAAATATCTATCATTTGTAAAAAGTGCCATGGAAGAAAAGAATATTGAATCAAAGTTTACTTATATAAACAAATCAATTGCTATCTTCGATGAACTTAGAAATGTATTAGATTTTGATGGTGGAGAAGTTGCATATTATTTAGATGGTTTATACTTATATCAAATTGAAACTCTTTTTAGTGCTGGAATTGATGATAATATCAATGCAGTTAATCAAGTTATGAAAGTTACACAAGGATTAATTGACGCATGGAAAGAAGAGACAGGTCTTTAAAAGCATTAAATGAATTGGTTTATATCGATTCATTTGATTCTTATGAAAAAGCAGATGCTTTACTAAGATGGTATGATGATTATTTATCAAACACTTCAATAGAAGATTTTGATTTAGAGTTAGAAGATTTAAAAAAACTAGAAGAACTTTTTTTTAAAAATATAAATTTTCTAAAAAATCACAAAGAAGAGACAAGATTAGAACTTATTAAAATGCAAAAAGTGAAGAGATTTTTAAATCATTAACATTTTTAAATCAATATTTTTACAAAAAATATAAGTTC
>OCTV010000687.1_pt1 | contig 13045 bp, 10 predicted proteins | sample 1539101 | NCBI WGS metagenome assembly OCTV01 (sample SAMEA3991422, study PRJEB22521) | metagenome | biome: anthropogenic terrestrial biome; feature: sewage plant; material: sludge | place: Sweden | collected 2012-09-26 | reverse complement strand
TTTCTCAAAATTAGAAATTATTTACACAGCTATGGCGCTTGGTGAATAATTCAGGTTTAATAATATAACCTTAGCATCAAAAGGTAAATCATAAAAGGTGATTGTGGAATCGCATAATAAGAGTAAGATATAATAGAACATATAATCTTAAATCAATTGATTTTCAATCATTGTAAACATATCCTAATTCAAATTTTTTTTGATGCTAAAAACATGTAATACTTCTCCTTTTAAAATTATAAGATAGGATTTATTTTATTCACTATTCCCAATAAAAAACACGTAAATGCTTACTAATCATCTTTTTTTATAAAACTAATATTATCATATTGAGGTTGAGTTTTAGCTAATTGCTATATCGATAATATAATCTAATACTTCATCAAAAGTAGAAAAAGACATACATTCCTCTTCTATTTCATCATATTCTTCATATTCATAAAAAATAAAAGATTTATATCTATAATCATAACATACATGTCTTGATCGGTAAAAGCCAACTATAAGTAATTGTTTTGGAACTTTACCTTCTGAAAAATCATAATTTACTTCAAAGTCAATACTATCTCCAATTCCATAGAAAAAAGCATCTCCTCCAAAAATTTTTGCACCATTTGTATTATTTAAAAACTCTTTATATGATTTCGGAATTTCAATATTTTTTTTCATTTCGAAATCTTTTATTTGTTGATCACTAACTTGGGAGTAAAATATTGATTCCATCCAAGGACCAGCTAATTCTTTAATCTTTTCAATTTTTTTTTGCATAGCAATATCCCTCTTTTAAAATTTGATTATTGTGAAAATTACTTTTTATTAAATAAGTAATTATGTTTTTTACACCATGTGTATTTGTAAATTGTCAATACTTATTTTTTTTTACGAAAACATTTTTTTTATTCATGATGCCTCCTCTGCAATGATAATCTCTTTTATTGAAATTTACTATATAATTATCATCAAGTTATTTCATCACATTATTAAAGCACTATTAAATTAATCTCATAAATTGATTTTGACATTAGAAAAGAAGTTTTACATTTTAGTTTATTATTTTACAAAGGAGATTATAGTAAACAATGTTTTAATTCTGTAAACGCAATATCATTACATTTTTAAAGTATCAAAATCAAGCGTAAAAAATAGTACAAATAAATTTACATTAAAAATCCAAATTGATGATATTTAATCATAACATTTTTCTACCAAAAAGTCAATGATGTTAAAATATAGACAAACAAAATGGGGATAATTTTATAAATCAAGAAATTTGCAGTCAAAAGTCAATCCCAAAAATAATATTGCCATATTAAATCAATATAAATATTGACAGCAGTAATATAGATCTGCCCGAGTTTGTCACTTGCTAAAAAATATTTTTTAAATCCGTCAATTGTCAAAGAAAACGCAACCCACACCCGAGTTTGCCACTTAAACTAAAAAAACGGAGTCCCCAAAAGGCTCCGTTTTTACATAAATACGCGTCTACAGCAAGTATTTATGCGCTTGATATTTTTGAGAAAAGCGTACTAAAATTACGTACTATCAAAATATTTTAAATGATTTTTTCAATGATTTAAGTTCCTGACGTGTAAAGAACTTTTCGAGTATTCATATTTACTTGACCAGAACATCTACCAGTGATTCGTTGTTGCCTCTTCATTAGATACTTGATCTCTTTTACTTAACATTAGACAAATTGCATCCAATACTATATGAAGACTCTGGTCAAACAAAGAGCTTAATAATTGTATCGAACCCCGATTATCAACACTGTCTGATTTTATTGTTCCTGGAACAATAAGTACAATATCAGCTAAGTTTGCAATTGAGGAATTTAATTTGCTAGTAACCACCAGGACCGAGTTTCCCTTATTGACTGCTTTATTTGTGTCAGCAAGCACATTAGATGATTCTCCTGACCCTGAAACTACTATAAACACATCATTTGTACCTACCGCCGGAGTGATTGTTTCTCCAACTACATATACTGTATAACCAAGATGCATTAATCTCATTGCAAAACCTTTTGCCATAAGTCCAGATCGTCCTTCTCCGTCAACAAATATTCTTTTATCTTTTGTAATTTGCGAAGCAAATCGAACTAATTCTTCAGTTTTCACTTTGTGTATTACATCTTCTATTTCTGTTAATATGCAATCAAGAATCTCCATTTGATTACCTCGCTTCCCTGGAAAAAATATATGCCGCTTCTTTTATGTCTTCAGCTTTTGTGATAGCACCACCTACTATGGCAATCTCAAATCCACTTTCTTTAATTATTAAAAGCGTTTTTAGACTCAACCCACCAGCCACTGCTAATCTAGGGCAATCACTGAGTTCCTTACTGCTTTTTTGAACTAATTCTTTTAATCCTTGTCCTTCTTTATCTGACGGCAGATGCACACAAAATATTGCATCCCGGAACTTCTTTAATTGATTTTTTTTATCATCAGATACTTCCAGAAGATCAATCATATATTCTTTCTTATGTGCCAAAGCGATATTTTTACAGATCTCAATTGAATCTATATTCGCAGATCCCATTACTGTCAGAATGTCAGCGCCTGCCCTATAAGCTGATTGAAACTCATATTCTGCTTCATCTATTGTCTTGATATCTGCCAGAATTTTTAAATCAGGGAACGTATTTCGTATTCTTCTTATTGATTCCAACCCATAGTCTTTTATTAAAGAAGTTCCAATTTCAATTATATCAACTGAATCCTTCACCGATTCTATAATTTCAATTGCTTTATTTAGTGTAACCCTGTCAATTGCAACCTGTATTTTCATTGTTGTTTCCTAACAATTATTTATTTATGATTTTGCCGTTGGATGAAATAAATATGTCAAGCTCTTCTATTGTAGGAAGTCCTTCATTATCGCTGATATGCTGGACCTGAATTGCTCCAATTGCATTTCCTCGTCTTACACATTCCTTTAACGGAAGACCTTCTAATCGTCCGCTGATAACACCTACTGCAAAACCATCTCCAGCTCCAACCGTATCAATTACTTTTTCTACGTGGAATCCTTCTACAATGTAGGATTCTTTTTCAGTTTTTACATAAGCGCCCTGACAGCCTAACTTAATAATAACCGTTTTAACACCTAAGTTCAAATAGAAATCAGCGATCTCATCCGGATTCTCACTTCCCATGAGAATAAGTCCTTCTGTAGTTCCTGGTAAAACCATATCCGCTTTGGAAGCTAAATCATTAATAATTGCAATCATTACTTCTTTACTTTCCCAGAGAGCTGGACGTAAGTTTGGATCAAATGATATAAAAACATTGTTTTCTTTTGCTCTTTCAAACAGTCTGTAGGTTGCCTTACGACAGGATTCAGAAAGCGCAGGTGGGATACCTGTTATATGAACATGCTTAATTCCTTCAAAATCAATTGCATCAATTTCATCAGCAGAAATATGGGAAACCGCTGATCCCTTTCTATAATAAGGGGCAAACGGATCTCCTTCTACTACTTTATTTTTCAGTTGTATTCCTGTGCGATAAACTGGATCAACTGTGATGAACTCAGTACCAATACCCTCTTTGGTCAAAAACTTCTTAACGTATTTTCCTAATGGTTCATCACCAAGTCTTGTAATATAGGTTGCTTTATGTCCTAATCTTGTTAAACCGATACACACATTAACTTCAGCACCTGCTAAAGATCTAGTAAAATGTTCAACATCCTCTAATGGGCCAACCGTATCTGCTACGAATAAAGCCATTGGTTCACCAAACAAAATTACTTCAGACATATTTAACCTCCTCGTTATTTTTCTTTAAATGTTAATATTTCATTAATCAAGTATTGTGTCTTTATTGAATTGTGAGGGTAAAGCATTATTGCATCAAAAAGATATGGATTATAATCAAGATTCAATAATTCCCTTGCAAATGACATTGCAGCGATTTCACTAAGAGCAACTAATTTTGAGTTATAGCGAAACGAACCTATTTTCCAAAGTTCAATTTTTTTTGCCTTAGTAAAGATTTTTTTATCACTTTCCTCAAAGTAATGATACATTTCATGTGCCAAAAGCATAGATTCAATATCCACATGTCCCAATATTTCTTCCATATCATTTTCTTGGATCAGCTTTTCAACCTTTATAACGTTTCCAGAGTATATGGTTACTTTATCAGGATAATTAAATTTAGCAAATACAATATAATTATCACTACCTTCACTTTCTTCTTTGATTACTTGAATCTTAAATTTTTCGGCATACTCTTTTACAGATTTTACGTTGAATTGTATCTTAAGCTTCTCTGCCTGTTCTGCTCCACATTTATTTGCTTGAATGATTAACTCTCGCTTTTGTTCATAATTAAGTTTGCCTTGCAGTGGATCTCTTGAAAAAGAATAATTTCCCCATTCAATGTCATTGAGTTTCAGCAGCTCTAATGTGTTTTCTTTTATCATATGTCATTTCTTGCTCCAACAATAATAATTTTCTCTTGTGGCTCCATTAATCCTAATTCTGTATCTACAACCATCTGCAATTGTTCTAAATCTCTCATGCCTGCATAATCAAGTACCTTACCGCCGATACAGATATAAAGGTCAGGTGTCAGCTTAATGTCGCTCTTGAATACTGCAAGGTTTTCCCACATATCATCAATAATCTTAACAGCATCTTCAACAGTACAACCTACAGCCTCACCATCACCTCTTTGTACTTTGATAAAGCCTTTCTTATCAACAATTCGAATTTGTTTTCCAGTTCCTTTTTTACTGTTCGCTGAAAACACATAGAATACATTATTCATAGTAATCAATGTTGTATCTTTTGCTGCAACACTCATAGATTTTGCTGCAAGCTCTTTTGCATCTTCTTCGGTACAAGCTTTTAATAGATCTGTTGTCTGAACTTCAGTAGAACCAAGAGCAATTGCTGTTACTCTTGAGGTTTGTGCATCAATCTCAATCTGTACTTCGACGGAATCAGGCAATGCACCATTTGCAATTGCAAGTGCAGCAGCTTCTTTCTTGATATCTGCAATATCTTTCTTAGATGGAGTAGGAATGGTACGTTCAACAACATCTCGAACCATTGCAAGTGCAACACCAATTGATGATATTACTTCTGCATTTTCAGGAATACTATATTCTAATTTCATGTGACTTGCAGTGTAAGGTAATAATGCAGCTGCTCCACCACCTACACCAACGAGGGAGATCTGATCTTTTTCTAATTTGTATTTTTCCGCCAATTCTTCAATGACAGGTTTAATTTTTTCAAACGATTTTGCTAAAATAGCCTCTGCTACCTGTTCAACTGTCATATTCATATATTTTGCAAGAGGTTCAATAGCTTTTCTTGCTGCAGCCGGATTACCATAGGAATAATGTTCAGGTATAACAATTCCAAGAACATTTGCTGCACAGCTGTTTGTAATAGTAATTCTCTTTTCATTCCTTAATTTAATTGCCACATAATCTTCTGGATCACCTTTTTTTGGAGAGAAGAACTCAACTTGTGGATCTACGATTTCATCAATGTCTGTATAAACAGAATATGGCATACCTGCAATATGAGCACTTCTAGGTCCGACATCAACAACGCCCTGCTTTGACGCACGAATCATACTTCCACCAGCAATACCAAGTACTCTGACATCAAGTGAATTAATGTAAGTCGGATGTCCACCAACGATAGAGTAATCAACTGCAGGACGTCCATTTTTAATAACGCCAATGTTTGTACTTGTTCCACCAACTTCAAAGTATACACCATTAGATGCTCTAAGATACATAAGTGCGCCAACTACACTGGCCGCCGGTCCTGAAAGCATAGTTAAAACAGGACGTTTCTTCATTTCACTTATGTCCATAACACCGCCATCACCACGCATAATCATGAGCGGAACCTTAATTCCGGCCTGACGAACACTTTTTTCTGTACTGGTTGCAGTATCAAGCATCTTAGGTAAGATACTAGCATTGATTGCAGCAGTTCTGGTTCTTCTTGTCAATCCATATAATTTACTGATTTCCGAAGCTACAGATATTGGTATATTGTATTCATCTGCAACATTCTTAATCTGATTTTCTTCTGTAAGATCATCAACTCCAAAAGCCTTTGATGCGACAATTACACTTGCTCCTTTTGATTTTAAGAGATTTATTTCTGCTTCAACTGATTCTTTACTGAATTGCTTTTTAGCCAAGTAAGTATGATGAATTTTAATTATTCTTCCCGTCCCTAGATCAATGTCATCAATTCTACTTTGTTTTTTTGCTAACCAGCCTTCAAGACCACCTTTACCTGTGCCTAAGATTCCAACTTCAGCAACATCACCCTCTAATAAAGCATTCGTTGCCTGCGTTGTACTGTGAGCAATGAAGATAACATCATTTGGATCAATATTATTTGCTGTTAAGCATAATTTAAATGCCTCAATTACACCAGCTGCAACACCCAGCTCATGATCATGTGTTGTCATAACAGAGCCTTTTCCTATGATTTCATGTGTTTCATTATCTATAGCCACTGCTTTAGTATGTGTTCCACCGACGTCAATACCAACACGAATTGCTTTTTTGCTCATTTTTATTCCTCCTTTATTATTTGCAAAAGTCTCCTAAGCTTTTTACCTTGTAAGTTAAACTTAGGAGACGCTATTTTGCATTTTTTCAATATAATGCTTTGCAGCTTTCTTGCAATTATCAGCCTGATTACATTCCGTAGAAGAAGTACACTAAACCAATATTAATTGCGCAGATTATCCAACCCCATATAACACCTGATTTCAAGAAATCTCTTGTTGTATTCTTTGTATAGTTGATGGCCCATAAGTTCCATGACTGGGTAGGGCAACATGAAATATTCATTGTAATGGTTGGAATATACATTAATGGGAATAAGAATGCTGCTCCAAATGCTGGAACTGTTCTTAAAATACTTAATGTTGCAGAACCTGCACCAAATACCGTTAATGGTCCTCTAAAAAGACCTAACGGAACTAATATGATAAATACAATACAAATTAATAATTTATTTGTAGGTAAAACCCCACCTAATATTTCGTTAAAGAATACTGCATCTAATCCAGATACTTTATTAAACATCGGAAGAATGAATAAGAATCCAAGTAAAGATGCAACGTCAACTACACCATCATAAAATGTTTTAGTAATAATTTTTTCACATTCTTTAAAGCTCTTAATTTTTCCGGTAACAAACAATGCATAGAACGATGCAACAATAAATGCAGGAATTGGCTGCCATTTAAATACAATTGCTAAAACTACTGGTATCAAAGGAGTAATTAATGCATACCAAGGCGCCTGTTCGTCACTTGATACTTTTCCTGCGGTTGCCGCCCATGAGTGATTTACATTGGTCTTTTTAAGCCTTACACCAATCATAATAAATACTACTAGTAACTGAACAGCCATAGCCGCAAAACCAAATTTCAAGTAATTATTATCATATTTAAATCCTTCAAAAAGACCTTGCATTTGTTTAAATAATACAATATTTACGTACATACCTGATCCAACAGACATTAGATATGACGATACTGCTAATGGCTTTGGTACCCCTAATGATAATAATATTGGAAGTATAATAACACCAATTGCTACAACTGCACCAGCACCAAAAGTACTTGTGAATATTAATCCAGTTACAAGACAGAGAAGAATGGTCGTTATCAAAGGTTTGTCACCGCCAAGCTCAACCGTTTTACGAATAAGCGTTGAAGCTACCCCTGTTTTAATTAAAACCTGACCAAACCAGCTACCAAAGATAACTATTACAGCTGTTGAACCCCAACTCTCAGGCCCACCCTGAAATACTTTTACTTGTGCGTCTTCCCAGGTGATTACACCACCAATCATGCCAAGAGCTACCCAGATAATTGACATTATCAGGAACCCAATCATTAAGTTTCCACCTTTAATTGCATAAACTGTAAAGCCTACAAAAGTAAGCAATAAGATAATACCAATTAAAATATTAAGACTCATTCATTTATCCTCCTTTTTATTATACGGCACACTTTCATGTGCACATTAAAGCATCTTATTTATTGAATGAATTTGAATTTAGTAATTTTTCCAGCTCCGTAACAAGCTGTTTTTCTGCATTGGTTCCACATGGATATTCCAGAGCCAGTGGAACATCCTGTGGCAATATATCAAGGATATTTTCCCATGGGATATCACCCTCATTAAGCAAAACTGCTTCGGGTTTTTCTTTTTTCAAAATATCCTTAAGATGAATATAAGAAACGTATTCTTTTAATTGCCTGGCGCTTTCTATAGGATCCTGATTCTGCCATACCCAATTTCCAATATCAAAGGTAACCGAAATGTTTCCACCCAATTGCCTGAACATTTCAATAAAAGTTTTAATTTTTGCGGTTTTCCCATTTTCTTCTGTTTGATCATTTTCTACGGTCATCTTAATGTTATATTGATTACATAATTTATTCACTTTGCTGACATCTTCTGATGTAACAGTAGTAAAACCACCTATAATCATTTTTACGTTTGAACAACCCATTGTAAATGCTTCTTTGAAATAGGTTTCCACATTTTCATACTGAATAGTACCATTTATATAAAGCAATTCAGGAACAGAATAAAATACTTCTATATCAAGGTCAGAAGCTTTTGTCTTGATGTCAATCAGCTCTAAATCAAAATTCTTGATGTATTCTCTTCTAACTTCCGCCTTTTTTACACCTAACTGGTGAATTACACCCAGCATCTCGCTTTGTGGTACACCTTCTTTTAGCTGCTTCAAAAATACAAGAGTATTTATCACTAATAATTCTTTCTTCATATATTGACATTCTCCATTAACGTGATGCCGCAATTAACTTTTCACAGCGTTCCCTTAGTAAATCAAGGTTTGTTTTATCAATGCCCCTGGTAAGATATCCTCCAAAACCAGCTGCGTAAGCACCACTTTTAAACCATGTTTTTACATTTGTTTCATCTACTCCACCCGTTGGCATTAATTCCACAAACGGCATTGGTGCTTTAATTCCCTTAATCATATTAGGCGACAAGCAGTCACCTGGAAATAACTTCACAACATCACAACCAAGCTTATATGCACGAAATACTTCTGTTGGTGTTGCAGCTCCCAGAGAACAAAAAACATCATTTTCTCTGCAATACTCTGCAACCTCCTCAACAATACATGGTGAAACAATAAAATCTGCTCCATTTTCAACAGCCAGTTCTGCTTGCTTCCTGCTTAGAACAGTTCCCGCCCCAACAATAGCCTCCGGCAACTCTTTTTTTAACTCGGAAATTAATTTTTCTGCATGATTAACTGAAAAAGTAATCTCCAAAGTGTCAATTCCTGACTCCATAATGGTATGACAAATTACTTTAGCTGTATCCAAATCTTCATGTCTGATAACAGCTATTAGTTTTCCCTTTATTATGTCTTTTGCCTGATTTTTATTCATTTACAACTCCTTATATAATTAGCTGTTTTTTTATTATTCTACCTATATGAATGATTGACTCTGAATTTTCTTTACTAAGTTTCCTCAAATTTGTTATCCATTAACTTAATAGGTATAAGTAAACGATAAACTCAACATATAATTTGATAAAAATATTATTACATACTTTGTCACTTTTATACAATGTTAAGTGTGCATTTTGCAAATGAAATTATTGGGTTTAAGGTCCTATTGCAGTCATCTTTTTAAAATTTTTCTGTATTATATTTTTTAAGACAGAAAAAAAGCAGCATTCAGTTTTTGTGCACTGAACGCCGCTTATTTTTTTCTACTCATTAGTATCTGAATATGTATAATTACTTCCGGCTCCCAATTTTCTTGCTGTAATCAGAGCCTCACGTGCCTCTTCACATAACGTTTGTATATCCTTATCATTTTTATTAATCGTTGATATTCCTGCGCAAAAGCTGCCATACTCAATTCCATCTTCTTTTTCACATTCAAATCCATTTCTTATTTTACTAATAAGCTTCTCAACATTAGCCCTTCCTGTGTTTTTCAGGAACAGCATAAACATTCCGTTTTCGCATTTTCTGAGTACATCGTCTTTTCTTATGCTCTTTTGCATGCATTTAACATAATTGCACAAAAGTATATCACAATATTCAATACCCTTTTGTTCTTTAATGTTATCAAAATCATCTATCTGAGCCATTATCATAATTTGCTCACCTGATAATCCTTCTCTCTCCGTATATTCCACAACGACATCATAAAAATCATCCTGAGAATATACACCTGTGATGTTATTACATTTAAGTTCTCTGTTCTCCCTCAATTCACTCATCTTTCTATCATCAATATCATATACAAAAACCATATTTGATTCAGAATTTTTTATAGTTCTTGCTTCGTACCATCTATATCCCTTTGAAGTCATAGCTCTGTATACAGATGAAGCACTATCATTTGTTTCAAGTATTTTTTGGAGATTTTCCGGAGAAAAAGTATTTATAAATACTTCTGAATCATTTTTATGAATGGCTGAATTTTGAATCATTTTTGTAAACTGTGCCTTATATGATGAAGATTCAGTATTTATGTTAAGGTATGTCTCATATTCTTTTTCAGCCTTTATCAGATGAAAATAATCAGTTTCAAGCTTTACTTCAAATACACACACGCACATCGTTGAAAAGAACTGATATAATATCTGCTGCGATTTTAATATCTCTTCCTCACGCAGCTTATGTTCTGTTATATCCTGTATAATAATTATTGCATTGTCTTTTTCGTTATCAGCAGTAAACACAAAATGAATACTTTTCCATTTTAATTTTCCCTTACTGTTTATTATACGGTACTCAGTATAGTAATCTTCATCACTGTGAGTTTTAATAAAATCAATATGTTCACCAGAGTCAATAATATTTAAAAGACGCTGCTTATCTTCACGATATACCTTTTTTTCGATATACGCTTTTAAGTCAAATGACTTTTTGGTTCCAGATTCCATTCCCATTCCATGAACCAGAAATGCTGTATAATTTTTAAGATCAATATTATATATTTCACATTTGATACTCTTTATTGCAGCTTTAAGACGATTTTCAGCTGAAATAGCTGATATTTCTCGCTCTTTCTTTTCCTGAATATTTGAAATAAATATTATAGCCATAGGCTTTGAATCTTTGCTTACCTTCTGGAAACATACATGAAAAAGCCACCATATGTACTCATCAATCATTTTTCCCTGGATGTTATCATATTTTTTCATCATAAGCTCCAGCTTTATCTCATGATCACCTCTGTAAAATGCTGAGATTATACCTTTTAATGAGATTTTTTCATTAACCTCAATCTGATAATTTCCCTGAATATTGTTTATAATAACGTTTTCAAAAAAATCTGAATACTGTCCCGATGTTTCGAAAAACAATACATTGTCCTGCCCGAATGATACAATACTATACATATCAGATTCTATATCAAGTTCAATGACAACAGCACTCACATAAGGCATAACCTGAGCATATTTTTCATACACTGCTTCAGCATCAAGTACATTATATCCTTTCAGAGGTGAAGGATGCATTTTTTCTGATGCAGGGAGATATTTCGGAATATAGTTCTTTACATATGTCTCAAATTCACTGATAGACAGCGGCTTTGAATAAACGTATCCCTGAATAATATCACATCCTATTTTTCTTAGGAAATCTATTTTTTCAGGTGATTCTATTCCCTCAGCTACGATCTTCATTCCAAGTCCTCTGGCCATTGCAACAACACTGGCAATTACAGAGTTATTTCGGTCTATATCATTTTCATTATCACAAACAAAAAACATTCTATCCATCTTCAGTACATCAACAGGCATTGATTTAAGCATATTAAGAGAAGAACTGCCTGTTCCGAAATCATCAATAGAACAGTAGAACCCGCTTTTCCTCAATTCAAGCATTATCTGCTTAAATATTGTATAATCCTCAAAAACTGCACTTTCCGTAAACTCTATTTCTATCCTTCCGTCAGGAATTTTATATTTATTTCTTACATTAGTATAATACTCTATGAAATCTCTGAGTTTAAGATCTACCTTTGATACATTTACTGAAATAACTATACTGTCAAACCATTCCTCATCAATATGTTCTGCTATAAATTGGCATGTAAGCTCCATAACATGACAGTCAAGCTTTGAAATCAAACCATTTTTTTCTAATATAGGTATGAAATCACCGGGGTATACCATTTTACCATCTTTTTTTATCCATCTTACAAGTGCTTCAGCACTTAATACTCTATCCTCATGCTGAAGGTAATGCTGTGGCTGCAGATATATATGAAACTCATTGTTTTTTATTGCGTCATCAACAGAACGTACAATTTCAAGCTCCTTTGACATTTTTTCATGAACACTGCTGTCATAGAAGAAATATCCGGTGGTGATATCAGAATGTCTTAAAGACACAAACAGATTATCAGCAATATTATTTACTTCCATATTATTATTGTTTTCATCGAACACATATATGCTTGAAAGGATATCAATTGAAAATTCGTATTCCTCTGCTGACTTACATGCTTTTACATCCTTTGAAACAGAGTCAAGCATATGTATAATATCATTTTTTTCTGAGTAATCAGTTATTATAATAAAGCTTTCTGTAGAAAACCTTGAAACTGCAGCAGCACTACTGATATTACGAATAATGGTATTCATGACATACTCAAGCACTTCATTATCCACAGTTGCTCCAAAGACGCTGTTAATAAAATTAATATTGCTTATGGTCATACAGATCAAAGCATATTTTTTTTCATTATCTGAAATAAGACGCTGTGCCAATTGTCTGAATTCGTTAAAATTCATCTGAACTTTATGCACATTCGTTTGTCCGGAAATATTCCCAGTTTGCATGGTTTCCATTTTAATCATCTCCTTTTGCAAATAATAAATAAGACAGTTTTAGAATACTATTAATCATTTTTTTTATATATTTTCAATGTTTTATACTTATTATTATACAATATATTATCACTACTTAGTCAAGAGTTTTAAAAATTTTCGTATCATTTCACAATTATTATTATAA
>OCTV010000686.1_pt1 | contig 13053 bp, 11 predicted proteins | sample 1539101 | NCBI WGS metagenome assembly OCTV01 (sample SAMEA3991422, study PRJEB22521) | metagenome | biome: anthropogenic terrestrial biome; feature: sewage plant; material: sludge | place: Sweden | collected 2012-09-26 | reverse complement strand
AGGAAGAAAACATCCTGACCAAAAATACATTCAGGTCAATACTCAAAATATTTTGTTCATATGCGGAGGTGCATTTGACGGAATCGAAAAAGTAATTGCAAGAAGAATCAATTCTCAGACCATCGGTTACAATGTGCAGGATAAGGAATGGGTTGAAAAGGATCGGTTGCTGAGTTTTGTTACTCACCAGGATATAAAGGGGTTCGGACTCATACCCGAGTTGGTGGGACGATTGCCTGTCCTGGCACATCTCGAACCGTTGGATAAAGAGACTCTTATTCAGATTCTTACCGAGCCAAAAAATGCTTTGGTCAAACAGTATACTAAGATATTTGATCAGGAAAACTGCAAGTTGGAATTTACGCATGAAGCATTGGAATACATTGCACTCAAAGCACTTGATTACAAACTAGGTGCAAGAGGTCTTAGATCTATGCTCGAAGCTATTTTGCTTGAGGAGATGTTTGACACTCCTTCTTCGGATAAAGAGCAAAAGCACCTCTTAGTTGATTTGGACTATGTTCGGCATAAAATCGAAAAATCTAAGTTTTCAAAATTAAAGGCTGCTTAAATTCAGTTCTATTTCTGACTGGATCCTTTATATGTATTTTTACTTTTAATTGTAAAGATGCGATATCTCATTTCTTGTTCATTTAAGGGTACTCGGTATCATGGATGGCAATCCCAGGCTGGAACGGATATCACTGTGCAGACCACTTTAGAAAAAGCTTGTGCTACTATCCTGCACAAAGCTAAAATAGATATCGTAGGTTGCGGGCGAACTGATGCCGGAGTTCATGCATTACAGTATTTTGCTCATTTTGACGAGCAGGATAATCTGCCCCCAGATGTTGCGTATCATCTGAATGCCATTTTACCACCGGATATTGCAGTGTCATCGGTCACTCAGACTTTAGACGATTTTCATGCTCGGTATGATGCAGTCCTCAGAACCTATGAATATCATCTGCATGGTTACAAATCTCCATTTCTTGATGATTTTTCGTATCACTTCAAATTCTTAAATAGTCTTGATGTTTTGATTCTGCGGTCAGCTGCCGATCTTATATTATCCTATGATTCCTTTTTTCCTTTTTGCTTAAGTGGTAGCAATTTGAAGCATTATCATGTCCAAATGAAATCGGTTTTATGGGAATGTCCGGAGCCCGGAAAATTAGTATTTCGGATTTCAGCCAATCGATTTCTGCGTGGTATGGTAAGGCTGATTATAGGCATGTGTATCAATGTCGCTTTGGGAAAATTGAGCTTAGATCAGGTCAAAACATCATTGGATAGTCAAATTTTATTGCCTAAAAGTCTAAGCGTGCCTGCTCACGGACTTTATTTGAAGAATATTCAATACCCGATTCGTTGATTTCAGGATACAGTGGAAATCCCGGATTGTTAAGATATTTCAGGATACAGTGGAAATCCTGCCATCATATTATTGACCTTCTTTCTGATTTGTACAATGAGTTGATGATCCGTATGGTTATTTATGATTTGATCCATCCATTGTACTATTTGAATACATTCTGACTCCAGAAGCCCCCTGGTGGTGATGGCAGGTGTACCTATTCTAATTCCTGAAGTGACCATCGGGCTTTTTTGATCAAAAGGAACCATATTTTTATTGACGGTGATGTCTGCCTGAACCAGAGCCTCTTCAGCTTCTTTTCCGGATATATTTTTATTGCTTAAGTCTACCAGCATAAGGTGATTATCCGTACCACCGGATATAATTTTATAGTCCAAATCTGCCAGGATGCCAGCCATAGCCTGAGCATTTTTCTTCACCTGTATTACGTAGGATTTGTATTCATCAGTCAACGCCTCGCCAAAAGCGATGGCTTTGGCTGCGATCACATGTTCTAAAGGACCACCTTGCATACCGGGGAATACGCCACTATCCAATATACTTGACATTTTGATTACAGAGCCTTTGGAGGTCTTGCGCCCCCAGGGATTTTCGAAATTTTTTCCCATCATGATGGCGCCGCCTCTGGGCCCGCGCAGCGTCTTATGTGTAGTCGTGGTCACGATATGGCAGTGCGGCATTGGGTCATTGAGCAAACCTTTGGCTATCAAACCGGCAGGATGGGCTATATCAGCCATCAGGAGGGCTCCCACAGCGTCTGCTATACTTCTAAACCTTCGATAATCCCAATCTCGTGAGTAGGCGCTGGCACCGCATATGATCAGTTTAGGTTTGTTCTCTAAAGCCAATCGCTCTACTTTATCCATGTCTATGGTGCCAGTCTCAGCTTCTACGCCATAAAACACAGGCTGGAAGGTTTTGCCGCTGTAATTGACAGGTGAGCCATGGGTGAGATGACCACCATGTGAGAGGTCAAAGCCTAAAATCGTATCACCAGGCTTCAAACAAGCTAAAAACACCGCACTATTTGCCTGAGCTCCACTATGTGGTTGTACATTGGCGTAAGACGCCCCAAACAATTCTTTAAGTCTTTCAATCGCTATCGTCTCTATTTCATCTACCACTTCACAGCCGCCATAATAGCGTTTACCGGGGTATCCTTCGGCATATTTATTGGTCAGACAGCTTCCCATAGCTTCGATGGTCTCATAGCTGGCAAAATTTTCGCTGGCTATCAGCTCTATTCCATGTCTTTGTCTTTCGAGTTCTTTGGATATGAGGCCAGATATTAACAGGTCTTTCATACTTTGATATTATGAGTAAAATAGTATTAAAAATGAGAAGGTAAAGATACTGTTTGTATGTATAGAAAAAGAAAAAGGTCAGCCACATTGGCTGACCTTTTTCTTTTTGAAGACGACAAAATTGAATTAGTGCCATCAAAAGAATAATATATTAGTTAAGTCCTAAAGCTTTTAATGTTTCCAGGTCCAATGATCCGATAGGAAGATTATTATCTTTTTGGAATTTAATCAAAGCGGTCTTAGTTCTAATACACAATACATTGTCAAATGCTCCTGGATCGTACCCATTTCTTTCAAAGCTGCCTGGATCTGACGAACCATAGCACTGGAGATAATTGATTCACAAACTACTTCTCGCCACTCTGTAAAGCCACCTTTTTTAACCAGGTTTCTTTTTGATACAGTGGTATATTGAGCAGGTACATCAACAGTCCTGGTGCTGTAGTGCTCACTAATTTTTGATAAGTACGGTTTTGGTAAACAGCAGGTATGTCTTCTGATCTGGTAGATGCAGGTGATTTTAATTTTTTATTCGTTCTGGAAGCATACCTGCAGGTACTTCTACAGTTTTAGATGAAGATGGGCTTACCAGTTTCTGATAAGTGCGATTTTCATACACAACAGGTATTTCTAGAGTAGTCGTAGATGCAGCACTTACCAATTTTTTGTAGGTTCGATTAGCACATACAGCAGGTACTTCTTCACACCTTGTTGAACCAGGAGGTTAATACTGAGGCTGAGGACACTAAAATTCCTGCCAGCATTATACAAATCTTTTCACGGAAAATAAGGTTTTGATTAAATTTATAAAATAGGCTTAATAATAGATAATATAATGTTTGATTTCCAGGCCTGATTTAATATTAAATTGTGATGTTTTTGAAAGGGATACCAAAGATTTGTTACTATCTTTCAGTAATATCATAATTTCATTTGCATCAATTGTATATCCTTCATTGCTTTCTCTCCCGATGAAAACCAAATCAGGATATTCGCTTTTTTTCTTACAATTTCTTATAAAAGACTTAGAAAACGAATGATCAGACAATTGGCATTTAAACAGATTTCTGTTTAATAAACCATTTGCAAGAACTTGTATATTGGAATTTCGGGAGTTTAGACTGAATTTCAGTGCGGATATAATATCTGTATCGTCAATATTAGCATATAGCTTTAACAATTTTTTACGTTCTTTTATTTTTGGGTCATTCGACAGGATTTTTTTCAGATTTGGTAGGGCTTTGTCTCTCATAGGATCTTGTAACAGAAGCCCAAACCAATGAATCAACATTTTTTCAGCAGCCAATACAGTTTTATGCAGATATACCTGCCAATACATAATCCGTCGTGATTGAAGGAACTTTTCAATCGAATAGATGCCTTTTTCCTCAACGACAATCTGATTGTCTACTACACTAAGCATTTTTATAATGCGCTCATAACCAATCACTCCTTCTGCTACTCCGGTAAAAAAACTATCCCGGTTCAGATAGTCCATTCGGTCTACATCCAATTGGCTGGACACCAGTTGACTAAGAAATCTTTTAGGGTGTTTATTAGAAAATATCTTTATGGCTTCTGAAAGCTTTCCATCAAATTCTTCATTGAGTTCTTTCATAAACATCAAGGAAAGGGTTTCGTGCTTTAACGGGATGATTTTTTTCTCCAGAGCATGAGAATAAGGCGAATGTCCAATGTCATGTAATAGAATGGCAATCATAGCACCCTGGGCCTCCTTTTCAGTAATTTCTACACCCTTAGATCTTAGGCTATCGATCGCTATGGTCATTAAATGCAAAGCTCCTAATGCATGCTGAAATCTACTGTGGGTAGCTCCTGGGTAAACATAGTCTGTCAGGCCAAGCTGCCTGATTCTTCGCAATCTTTGAAAGTAAGGATGCTGGATGAGATCATAGATCAATTCATCAGGGATGGTAGTAAATCCATATACAGGATCGTTGATGATTTTTCTTTTGTTCATGTTTACGAAAATATAATTTGACAGATAGGCGTTAGCATTGTGAAATCCTCGAAGGTCGAATGAGTTTGTGATAGAATCATGCTGTTCTTGTAAGGATATTTGTTTAATCTTGTCAAAATTGATAATTAACTAGATTTATGGAAGCAGCAAAGATACTGTGGGCGGACGACGAACTCGACCTCTTAAAACCCCAGGTTTATTTTTTAGAGAAAAAGGGCTATCGTTTTGTCCTGGTGAGTAACGGACATGACGCGCTTGAGGAGTATACCCAACACAAAGACATCGATGTAGTATTTCTGGATGAATCGATGCCCGGACTGTCAGGGCTGGAGACCCTTGCCAAGTTCAAAGCCATCAATCCAAATCTGCCTGTAGTCATGATTACCAAAAATGAGACAGAAAATATCATGGAGGAAGCGATTGGATCACAGATAGACGATTATTTGATCAAACCAGTCAATCCCCACCAGGTACTATTGACCTTGAAAAAACTAATTGACAACAAGCGTTTGGTGCAGGAGAAAACCACTTCAAGTTATTTGCAGGACTTTAGGAATATTTCGCTTCAAATTAACTCTGTATCGGATCTAAAAGGTTGGATCGAGATCTATAAAGGCATCATTGGTTGGGAGCTAAAATTGGACCAATCTGAAAACACAGAGATGACCAATATCCTGGCTACTCAAAAAACAGAAGCCAACAATGAGTTTGCCAAATTTGTTGGCAAGCATTACCAGGAATGGATCGATAAGCCTGAAAAAGCCCCGATCATGTCGCATCGCCTGATCAAAGAAAAAATTATTCCTCTGATGGCACCAAATAAAACGGTAGTCATGATTCTGTTGGACAATCTGAGATTCGATCAATGGAAAGCGATTGAGCCAAAAATAAGCGAAAGATACAGGATACACGAAGAGGAACAGTTTATCAGTATTTTACCAACTTCTACTCAATATAGCCGCAATGCGATTTTTGCTGGTATGCTACCTGCACAAATAGAGCAACGATATGAAGATTGGTGGTTAAATGATAATGAGAAAGGGGGTAAAAACATGCATGAATCGGAACTGTTGGAAAAACAATTGGCTCGTCATTTTAAGACCATGCCCAAATTCTCTTACAATAAAATCACCCAGGTCCAGGATGCCAAAGCACTCCCAGATGCTTACGCTAACCTATTGGACAATCAACTGAGTGTCATAGTATATAACTTTATAGATATGCTCTCACACGCCCGGACAGAAATGGAAGTTTTGAAGGAGCTGGCCGGTGACGAAAAAGCCTACAGATCATTGACTTCCAGTTGGTTTTCTAATTCACCTTTGTGGGCTTTATTGCAAAAACTAGCCGAGAAAAAAATTACTGTTGTCATCACGACTGATCACGGTACCATCAGAGTCAAATCTCCCGTCAAAGTGGTGGGTGACAGAGAAACTACAACCAATCTCAGATACAAAGTAGGGCGTAACTTAAACTATGACCGCAAGGATGTTTTCGAAATCAAAGACCCTAAAAAGGCTGGCCTCCCTAGCCCCAACCTGAGTTCTACCTTCATCTTCACCAAAAACGATGGCTTTTTTTTATATCCCAATAACTACAATTATTATCACAATTATTTCCTCCACTCCTTTCAACATGGGGGCATATCCATGGAAGAGATGATCTGCCCGATCATTACTTTGTTTCCGAAATAGTGGAGATTAAATTTTGAACAGGTGCGTTCGCAGCCAGGTAATCGTTCCAGAGGTCTTTTTCCAACAAAATGTAGAATTTTTGCCCCAGGCTACCTCTTTCTTTTAATTCTATTTTCAGAAACCTAAACCATCCAATGGAAAAGGTATCCAAAGAAGCAATGCTATCGAGCGAATACCGAAAGGTCTTGAAATAATCGGTTAAGTAAAAGTGGGTGGAGGTCACATCCAACCTTTTAAGACGCCAAACGGTGGCTCGTATGATGACGGCCCCAATCAACACAAGACCTACCATACTAATTCGATATATCCAGGATTCAAACAGTGGAGATACCTCGTCACCTGCCCGAATCGTGGCAATGGTCCAGGATCCCATAAATGCCAAATAAAATATTGGAAGAAATATCCTGTAAAACAAGGTCCAACCAGTCGAAACTCTGATCATTTATTTAATCAGATTTGGATTCGTCATAATCGTATTCATCTTTATTTTCATCCTTATCATCATCGTCAGGCTCGTCATCGTCATCATCTTCCTCCACAGCTCTGATGGTCCTTGAAGCTATGAGGATACTTACTTCGTATAACATGATGAGCGGTAGACTGACCAGGATCTGAGAGACCACATCAGGAGGTGTTATAACGGCTGCGACAATGATGATGACTACTATAGCATGCTTACGGAAGGAACGAAGCATTTCTGCGTTTACGATCCCTACTTTGGCTAAAAAGTACACGATCACAGGCAGTTCAAAGACCAGGCCTAAAGGCAGGATAAACATGGTGAGATAACTTACATAAGAGTCAAGACTCACCGTGTTTTCAATGCCGGTTGCGATTTCGTAGTTACTTAAGAAGGAGATGCCAAATGGTGCAATCACATAATATCCGAATAATACTCCCAGGAAGAACAATCCTGAACAAATAGCTACGACTCCTCGAATAGCCTTTTGCTCTTTTTTATACAAGCCCGGTTTTACAAATCGCCATATTTCCCACATAATATATGGAAACGCAATGATCAGCCCTATCCAAAAAGAGGATACAAAGTGCATCATAAACTGCTCACCAAAATCACGTGTGAATACTTGAATATTATCAGGCCCAAAACAAAGGCTCGGAGATAAATTGCAGAAAAACCTATAAGTTACAAAATCAGCATTTTTAGGTCCAAATATGATTTTATTCCATACAAATTCTTTATTGAGGAACGCTATAATGGCACCAACCAGAATGGCACCTACAGCTCGAATGATATGCCACCTTAGTTCTTCAAGATGGTCCAGGAAAGACATTTCTTGATCATTCACTTTTTTCATTGGGAGGCAAAAATAATTGCATTATTTGTTAAACCTTGGTTTTTCATTTATAGAATTTTTAAAATACCTGGGATTTGTCCAAATGTCAGCCAGGACGGATTAATATAATAGTGATGGAAGCATATTTCTCAATTCAATATTTTAGGTTTTAAGCTTTACTATGCCATGATTTTTAAGTCTTGTCTGCAATTATCCTATTTTTGCCATTATATTTTATCCATTTCATTGAACAAGTCATTATTATTTAAATTTTGGGTTATACTAGGTTGCTTCTTGGTGAGCAGAGTCTTAAACGCCCAAATAGACAAAAATCTGGTCGCCCATTTTGCTTTTGATTCTTGTGATGTGCAGGACAAGGCGCATTCCATTACCGCATCTTCTATCGGTGCTCTAACTTGTGATTGCGGTGTAAGCGGTTCAGCCCTGAGGTTGAATGGTGGGCTCAATTATGCTGATTGGGAGTCCACTGGCCTCCAATCTTTGTTCATAGGCGACTTCAGTGTAAGTTTTTATTTCAAACCGGATGCTGCTATCGGGACCATGGATATTTTATCTAAACGTGAGAATTGTGGCATTGACAGTTTTTTTGCCATTAGATATATAGCAGATCAAAAAACGGTCGTGGCTGAACTGATTCAAGCTGTGGATAATCAAGGATCACTCAAAGCTGTTTTGCCGTCAAATTCTTGCTGGTTTCACATTGTTTTTACCAAATCAGGCAATAAGCTTACGCTTTACCTCAATGGCCAGGAGGCTGACAGCAGAATCAATAATTACAAAATAAGTGTTGCCAATAAAGCCAGGCTAACCCTGGCCAATAGCCCTTGCTTGTCAGTGTCAGATATCCGGTACTCAGGCTTGATCGACGAAATCAAGCTGTTCAATAGATCGCTTACTTTGCTGGAAATAAGAAGCATTTATGTTCCCGGAGATCATATACTGACCCAAGACACCGTGATTTTCAAAGGCAGTAAAGTAAATGTCCGAATAGGTCAAACATGTGCTGACAAGTTTGAATGGTTTCCCAAGTCAGATATTACAAACCCGATGATTGCCAACACGGTGCTCTCACCGACTGCTACGACCACCTATGTACTGGTTTCCGAACAGGGATCCTGTATCATTCGGGATACTTTAAAAGTCATTGTAGTTGACAATAGCCAGCTCGATTGCAATGATGTCAGCTTGCCCAATGCTTTTACTCCGAATGGGGATGGGCTCAATGACGAGTTCGGTATCAGCAATCCTTATGTCATAGAAGTTCTTCACTCATTTGATATATTTGATCGTTGGGGTGAAAAAGTGTTTTCTTCTCAGTCTGCTACCGGTACCTGGGATGGCTTATTTAAAGGAACCCAGCTCAATCCGGGTATTTTTATCTATCATCTGAAGTATACCTGCCAGGGAAAAGCAAGACATAAGAGTGGTAGTTTTAGTTTGATTAAATGACACAGGCACCTCCCGCTTCCGTTTAGCCAGGTATATCAAGTCATTTAAACTGTGCTAAGTAGCTTCCTTTTATCCAGGTTTGAAAGTCCAAAATTGCCTTCTGGCTGCCACTGGATAAATCATTATTTTTGCTGCTATGGAAAAAACATTGATGTATCTCATCATCGTTTTGTTTGCTTTGCTTCTTCTGGTCAATATTTTTTTTAGAATTAAAGTCATCAAATCGTTGAAGGTCTTAAGAGAAAGCAATATTCAATTTGATGCAGCTATGGTATTTGATAAGGATAAACTAAAATCCTTTATCGCAGCGCAACCTCCAACCAATGGAAAAGCTATTTCGGATTTTTCAAAATACCTGAGATCTTCTATCACGATGGCTGTTTTATTGATCGCGCTGATCACTTTATTTGGTGCAGTATTAATGTATTATAGACAACATGAGTGAAAATAAAATAAATATAGGTCTCATAGGAGTAGGCCATTTGGGAAAGATACATATTAAGTGTATTCGACAATCTCCTCTTTGTCGTTTGGTAGGCGTGTGGGATACGGATAAATCAGCCGAACATCTTGTGGCGAAAGACGAAGGCTTGCCCGTTTTTAATACGATTGACGATTTGCTAAGTATCGCCGATGCAGTGTTCATCGTTAGTCCAACCAGCACACATTTTGATTGGGCCCAATTTTGCTTGTCAAAGGGCAAACATGTCTTTATTGAAAAACCGGTCACTGCCATCTTGAGCGAAGCACAAGCGCTCACAAAGTATACTGAAAACAAAAATCTTAAAATTCAGGTTGGCCATGTAGAACGATTTAATCCCGCATATCAATCAGTCAAAAATTTATTTCACAAGCCGATGTTTATTGAAGGTCATCGATTGGCTGAGTTCAAACCAAGGGGTACAGATGTCTCAGTAGTGATGGACTTAATGATTCATGACATAGACCTTGTCTTGTCTATCGTAGGCCGGCCTGTGAGCGACATACGTGCGAGTGGGGTAGCCGTGATCAGTGCTACTCCGGATATCTGCAATGCCAGACTTGAGTTTGAGGGAGGAGCTATAGCCAATCTCACTGCCAGTCGGATTTCTTTGAAACAAATGCGTAAAATCAGGGTTTTCCAGGCAGACCAATACATAGCCATGGATCTCTTGAAAAAAGAAAGCCAGATCGTCAGTATCTCTAATGAAGCTCCTTTCGATCATCCTTTCTCCTGGCCGGTCGATACAGGTGCAGGCACCAAACATATTAGTCTTGACATGAAGTCTGTAGAGGCCAGCAATGCCATTCTGGACGAGATCAATGCTTTCGCCGCTTCAATTTTAGAGGATGCTCCTATCCAGGTAGGACTTATTGACGGTTTGAATGCCCTCCAGGTGGCAGAGGATATCCTCCACATCATCAATAAATAGTCCTGAGGGTCCCATGTAAAATGATAAAAAAATTAGTTTGTTTGATCAGCTATATTTTGATGTGCTCTCATTGCGCTCCGTACCAGTTTGTAGAGTTTGGACCGGCATTTATAGATATTAATCAAGTAGAATTGAAGTCCGCGACGGGCATGTCATTGTCACAAGGCATTAAAGATCTATGGGTATACCAGGACGACCAATACCTGGGCACTTTCCCCCTACCTTGCCGGATCCCACTTTCGCAACATTTGGATGGCACTATCAAAGTATATCCTGGTATCCGAAATTATGGTATCCTCTCTCGTCCTGAAATATATCCCATGATGATAGAATATCAGCAGCATGTCTCACTTCATCCATTTGATTCACTCCTTTTAAAACCAATTTTTTTCTATAAAAGCAACCTGCAACCTTTATTTCAAGAGGGTTTCGAATCAGGCAATAGCTTTTCTTTCGATTTGGATAGTTTTCCTGCGTCTACCTTGATCCGATCCAATGAAAACTTTAGAGAAGGACAGTATGCAGGCTCAGGACATTTGACTCAGACATTGACTGAGATCGAGGTCTCCACTCAAAGCATAAAATTAACTGATGCCACCAAAAGAGTATTATACCTGGAGTTGGATATCCTTTCTGATGCAGAGATCCAAATTGGCCTGGGTTTACCACAAAATAATGCTTTGCTAAAAAATTATTTTCTGACCTTACTCCCCACAGCTGACTGGAAGAAAATTTACATACCCTTACATGAATTATTGATCGATGTGAATATTGCCTCCTTTCAGCTCCTGGTCAAAAGCAGGTTACAGAAGGATGTTGCCACGGCCAATTTTTACCTGGACAATCTAAAAGTATTGAGCCTGCCATGAATGTCAAACTAAGGGATTCTATTTGCTATATACTGATTAATGGACTCGCATTTTGCTTGACAGGCTGGCTATTGTCTTTTTTTGATTCAGGTATTGCTTTTTCGACGATAGGCATTGGGTTGATATTGTTATTTATCACTGGCATCATCGATACTTATATGATAGAAGGGGCACTGGATATCTATAGATTTTCGAGGATGAGCATCATCAAAAATTGGTTTTTTCGTTCATTTATTATATGGGGCTTCGTGATCTTATTTTCACAAAAACCGGCTTTGGGGATAGATCATCAAATTGCCACTTGGATGGTATTGTTTCTGGTCCCTGCATTTTTTAAATTGGTTTTGCTTACCTGGAGTAGTAGGCGCCTTCGACGACAAATGGTAAGCTATCGGACTTTATTGGTTGGATCGGGAGAAAAAGCTCAGGCTGTATTTAAAGAGCTTCACTCCAAAACCCCCTCTTTAGGGCAATACTTTGTAGGGTCTGCAGGAAAAGGGCTTGTCACAGGGCTTCCACTTTTAGGTCCTGCAGATCAAGTTGAAAAAATTATCGGTGATCTTGATATCGAGGAGGTGATTGTAGCCATTGATAAGGACCAATATCAGGGTTTGGACACCATATTGAATACACTTAGATCTTTTCATAAAACATTATTGATTCGGATCACCCCTGATTCTTATGACTTTTTGATGGGACATATCAAAATGGACGCACTGTATGGTGTGGCTCTCATCGAACTGCCGGCTGGCAGATTAATGATTTGGCAGGACTGGATCAAACGAGTGGCTGATGTCATTCTCTCTTTATTTTTATTGCTCCTTTTATCGCCCTTACTCCTATATATTTCCATTAGGACTGCATGGTCTTCTCCGGGACCGGTTATTTACAGCCAAGTCAGAATTGGAAAGTATGGTTTGCCGTTCAATATATTTAAGTTTAGATCGATGCAGGTAGACTCAGAATCGCAGGGTCCATCCTTGTCATTTGATGGTGATCCCAGGTGTACTCCCTGGGGTAATTTTATGCGAAAATGGAGACTGGATGAAATTCCTCAATTTGTCAATGTGATCAAAGGTGATATGTCTATCGTGGGGCCCAGGCCTGAAAGAAAATTCTTTATAGAGCAGATCAAACTGGAGGCACCATATTATTCCAGAATCCTGACTGTCAGGCCGGGAATCACATCCTGGGGTCAGGTCAAATATGGCTATGCTTCTGATATCAAACAAATGGTCGAAAGGTTAAAATTTGACCTTATCTATGTTGAAAACCAGTCTTTGACATTAGATATTAAGATTATTTGTTATACAATACTCGTTCTGTTTCAAGGGAAAGGAAAATGATTGAAAAAAAGATTAAAATTTTGTGAAAATTATTTTTTAATTAAGGTATTCGTAATTTATATTTACGCTCTGAAAGGTTCCCCCCCTTTTGAAATAACCCCCTTATTTCATTTGATCCTTTTGAAACTAAAAGGTCATTTAATTAAAATGTATTATAACCAGAACTAAACAATAAACGAATCTTTTATGAAAAAGACGAATTTTACTATTCATTCATTCACACGACTGGCTTACTGCTGTTTGCCGGTCTTACTTCTTGTACTGAGTTTCACCGCTCCTGTGCAAGCGCAATGTAATTTGGTCT
>OCTV010000682.1_pt1 | contig 13098 bp, 14 predicted proteins | sample 1539101 | NCBI WGS metagenome assembly OCTV01 (sample SAMEA3991422, study PRJEB22521) | metagenome | biome: anthropogenic terrestrial biome; feature: sewage plant; material: sludge | place: Sweden | collected 2012-09-26 | reverse complement strand
GCAATTCTAGTCATTCTAGCTTCTGTATATCTCATAGCAGCTGCACTATCACCATCAACAGAACCGAAGTTTCCTTGTCCATCAACAAGTGGTGCTCTCATAGAGAAACTTTGAGCCATTCTTACAAGTGCATCATATACAGAAATATCTCCATGTGGATGGTACTTTCCTATAACATCTCCGACAATTCTTGCAGATTTTTTATAAGCAACTTTTGAAGTTAAATTCAAATCATGCATTGCATATAAAATTCTTCTATGAACAGGTTTTAATCCATCTTTTGCATCTGGTAATGCTCGTCCAATAATAACACTCATAGAGTAATCTAAATATGAAGCTTTTACACTATCTTCAATATTTATATCTACAATATCTTGGTTCTCAAAAAGGTTTTCCATAAAATAAGGCCTTTAATATAAAGTTTTTCTTAAAAAAATTGTTTTTATTCTATCTAATTTATACTTAGTAATAGTTTTATATGTAAAAAAAAAGGAAGTAGAGAAAAACTCTACTTCCTTTTACAACTATTAATAATTATAAAACTATTTTTCAGCTTTGTATTTTACTATCATAGAGTAAATTTCATCTTTAAGTTTCAATTTCTCTTTTTTCTTTGTCTCAATAGTAAATTGGTCAGCATGTGAATTTTCTAAATTTGTGATTTCATGATCTAAATCATTATGTTTATCAAAAACTTTAGCAAAATGTGCATCTTTTTGTCTTAGTTCTGCGATTGCATCTCTGTGTTCGTGAAGCATTATCCGTCCTTGTTTAAAATTTTAAACGAGATTATATATAAAAAGTTCTTAATATTAACTTCTATAATCTGCATTGATTTCTACATATTTGTAGCCCAAATCACAACCATATGCTGTAAAACTCTCATCGCCTAAACCAATATCACAAATAATCTTGTATTGATCTTTTTTTAGAACATCTGCAGCTTTTTGCTCAATTATAGAGTCAAAACAGATTTCACCTTTATTAAATACTACAACATCATTATAAGAAATTACTAACTTTTCATCATCACAAGCTATTTGTGAAGCTCCAATTGTTGAAGCAATTCTTCCAAAATTTGGATCTTCCCCAAAAAGTGCTGTTTTAACTAAAAGAGAATTTGATAAAGCTTTTGCTGCTTTAATTGCATCTTCTTTAGTTGCTGCATTTCTTACTTCAAAAGCTGCAACTTTTTTTGCACCTTCACCATCTGCAACCATTAACATAGCCATATCATGCATTACCAATCTTAAAGCTTCACAAAATGCATCTTTATTATAAGCATTTGATTTACCATTTGCCAATACCATTACTGTATCGTTTGTTGATGTATCTCCATCAACAGAGATTGCATTAAAAGTTGTCTCTTTATTTTTATTTAATGCCTCTTTTATATCTTTATAAGGTACATCTGCATCTGTACAGATAAAACAAAGCATTGTTGCTAGATTTGGATTTATCATTCCAGCACCTTTTGCAACTGCCCCTATTTTAAATGAGCTTCCATCTTCAAGCTTAACTTCATAAAGACAAGTTTTAGGGTATGCATCTGTTGTCATAATAGCACGAGATAAATTTTCTCCACTTTTTGCTGTTAAATCAAACTTTAAAGCTCCTGTAACTAATTTTTCAATAGGAAGTCTGTTACCAATAACTCCTGTGCTACTCATAACTGGATTTACCAACTCAAAAGAGTCAAAGTTTAATTTAGAAAAAAGAGTATTTATATCTTCAATTCCTTTTCTTCCAGTCAAAGCATTTGCATTTTTCGAGTTAATTAACACAAAATTTGTTTTAAACCCCTCTTCATAAGCTAAAAAATGTTTTAATGGAGCCGCTTGAAATCTATTTTCTGTAAATATTGCAGCAACAGTACAAGCCTCTTTTGTATATATAAATCCTAAATCATTGTTTCCATTTGGTTTAAGTCCAGCATGAATTCCATCACAAAAAAATCCATCTATTTGGTCTATATAACCTTTTATTGGCAAAATTGTAAACATTATTATAATTCCTTTGGTTGATTTGTTAAATTTAATACTCTTTTTGCTTTTAAAATACCTTTTTGTGAACCAACAATTAAAAGTTTAGAGTTTTTATTTATAACTTTGTCTCCATTTGGAAGCTGAACAAAAGCTCCACTTGACTCAGTTATTCCAATAATAGATATTCTAAGAGTATCTCTTAAGTTTAATTCTCGTAACTCTTTTCCAACAATCCAAGAGTTCTCTTTTATTAAAATATCTTCCATTGTTATTGGACTATCTTTTTTATATAAAAACTCATCTAAAATATTTTCCATATCAGGGCTTATTGCCATAGCACTTACTCTTTTTGCCATTAAAGATGGAGTCGCAACAACTTTATTTGCTCCTAGTTTTTTAAGTCTTACTTTTTCATTGTGAGTTTCAGCATTTGCAATAATTAAATATGGATTTCTCTCTAACTCTTTTTCATAAAGTCTTACAGATGCTATAAGTGTAATATTATCAGAGATATTTTTTGATAAAGTAATAACTCCTTTGGCAGAGCTCAAGTGAGATTTTAAAAAAGCTTCTTCCTTATATGGTTCCTCTTTTACAAAATATGGATATCCATGCTCTTTTGCAATAGCTTCAATATCATCACTTGAATCAACAACCACAAAAGGAATTTGATTTTCTCTAAACTGTTTTGCAACTTGTGCTGTATATTCATTGTGATAACACAAAACAAAGTGTCTTCTTAATCTTGCTATTTTGTAAAGCATTCTTCTCTCCCTTAAAAGTTCTCTTAAATTACCATTTGTAAAAACATCAATTACAACTCCAACTGCAAAGATTAAACTCATAAATCCAGCTAACATTAAAAATACAGTAAATAATATTGTCTCGTTTTTAAAATTTGATTCGTTTAAAGCACCAAATCCAGTATTTGTAATAGTATAAGATGTTTGAAAAATGGCTTGCATGATAGTATAGTCTTCTAAATAGACATAAGCTAAAGTACCAACCATCATAAGAATCTGAATTAGAATCAAAGGTGATCTAATTGGTTTTAATTTTGAATATATAATAGGATTTAAATCATACTGAGGGACATTAGAGTTATATTCCCATTTGAAATATTTTTTGAATTTTGTGAAAATGCTCATACTAAGCACTTATTCTAGTGCTTAATTATGAGTGTTTTTTAAGAGTTCTTAACTCTTTTGCAGAAATTTTTAACTTAGTTGTTGTTCCATCTTCTAATGTAACTCTAACTGTTCTAATATTTGGTAAAAATCTTCTTTTAGTTCTGTTTTTAGCGTGACTTACGTTGTTTCCAACCATAGGTCCTTTTCCAGAAATTGCACATCTTCTTGCCATTTTGGTATTCCTTTTTATAGTGAAAAATAATTCAGAATTCTATCTTAAAATTCTTAAGTTAGAGTTAAATTTTTGTTAAAATGTCATTAAATTTTTCAATATTTTTATCCAAACTCATTTCAAGTGCAATATTTCTATTTTGTTTTTTTATTTTTTTAAGTTCATTTTCATCAAATAAAATAGCATCTATCTTAAAAGCTGTGCTAGGGTCATTTGGATTTTCCATTGTAGCATAAACATCTATTATCTCTTTTGCATCATTATTCATAGTAGAAAAAACTACACATTTGCAAAACATAGCTTTTATAACACTGCTTGCAATATTTTTGTTATAGCTTGGAAGTAAAAAAACATCACTGATAAGATATAGTTCATCTAATTTCTCTTTGCTTTCATCTAATAATATAATTTTTGGTTCCAACTTTGAATATTTTGGTAATGTAAATTCCAAAGCTGCCAACTGTTGCTTTGTTCCTGCAATAATAACTTTAAAATCTATAAATGAAAGATTTGAAACTATTTGTAAAAACTCTTTTACTCCACTTGTTTTGAAATTTTTTGCTGTAAAAAAGATAATTTTTGTATTTTCTGTAAGAGAAAATCTATCTTTATATTTTTCTTTTAACTCTTTTGGTTTTTGATATTTTATATCAACACTTGGATAAATAACTTTAATTTTTTCATGACTTATTTTTGTTTTTGCTAAAATTAGATTTAGATTTGAAAATGAGTTTGTAACAACGAATTTAGAGTTTTTTATAAACTCTATTGAATTTTCATCTAATTCTCCACTATGAAAATATATATCTGGATATCTTTTTTTTGAAAATAACTTTGTGAGAAAAGATGGTTTTTTTAAAATTTTTATATCATCTCTATGTTTTAAGTTGTTTATCAAAGTATTGCTTATTTTATAGTATACAGTTGTTTGTTTCATAATTTAGTTTTCCTATTTTTAAAGTTGTAATTATAGTTAAAAGTGCTTTATGATATTATTTAAACTTAAATTGTAAGGATATATTATATGCAAAAAAAGATTATCTATCTTGATAGAGATGGAGTTATAAATGAAGATTTTGGGTATGTTAGTAAAATCGAGAATTTTAAATTTGTAAATGGAGTTTTTGAAGCTTGCAAAGAGTTTTTAGCTCTTGGATATGAGATTATAATTGTTACAAATCAATCTGGAATTGGAAGAAATTATTATAGTGAAGATGAGTTTTTAGAGCTTACTAAACATATGAAAAATGAGTTTAAAAAAGAAGATATAGATATTTTAAATGTATATTATTGTCCACATAATCCAGATGAAGATTGCTCTTGCAGAAAACCAAAAGCTGGAATGATTTTACAATCTTTAAACGATTTTGAAATAAACTTAAATAATTCATGGTTAATTGGTGATAAAATGAGTGATATTGAATGTGCAAAAAATGGTAATATACCAAATAGAATTTTAATAAGTGAAGATGTAGTAGATGGTAAAGATTTTTTGCTTGCAAAATCATTACTAGATTCAGTAAAATATATAAAAAAGTAGGAAAATATGAAATATAACAATATAAATTTTAATAAAAAAACAATTTTAATAACTGGTGGCGCTGGATTTATAGGTTCAAATCTAGCTTTTTATTTTCAAAAAAACTTTCCAGAATCAAAAATAGTGGTTTTAGATTGTTTTAGAAGTGGAGAGACTTTTTCAAATGGAAATTTAAAAAGTTTTGGTCATTTTAAAAATCTTTTAGGATTTAATGGAGTTGTTATTAGTGGAGATATAAATGATAAGAAATTATTAAAATCTCTAGAAAATAATTATAAATTTGATTATATTTTCCATCAAGCAGCAATTTCTGATACAACTGCAATTGAGCAAGATATTATGATTAAAACAAATGTTAATGCTTATGAAGATTTATTAAAAATTGCAATTAAACATAGAGCAAATATGATTTATGCTTCAAGTGCAGCAACTTATGGAGATAGTGATAGATTTGAAGTTGGTTTTGAAAAACCAAATAATGTTTATGGTTTTTCAAAAGTTATGATGGATAACATAACTTACGAATATTTAAAAAAAGATTTACCAATATCTATAGTTGGATTAAAATATTTTAATGTTTATGGTCCAAAAGAGTTTTTTAAAAATAAAACAGCTTCAATGGTAGTACAATTTGGTCACCAAATTCTAAAAGGACTTACTCCAAAACTTTTTGAAGGAAGTGATAAGATATTAAGAGATTTTATTTACATTGAAGATATTATTCAAGCAAATATTAAAGCTTGTAAACCTAAAAAATCTGGTGTTTATAATGTTGGAACTGGAAATGCTAGAAGTTTTGAAGATATTGTAAATATTTTACAAAAAGAGCTTGAAATAGATAATGGAAAAGAGTACATACCAAATCCTTATGTTGGTTCTTACCAATTTTTTACAGAAGCAAATATTTTAACAACTAAAAAATTTTTAGATTATGAACCAAGATTTAGTTTAGAAGATGGAATAAAAGCTTATATACCTGAAATAAAAAGATTATTTGCAGAAGAGGTAAAATGATAAAACTAAATAAAAAACCAAATATTCTTGTAATTGGTGATTTAATGATTGATCACTATTTATGGGGAAGTTGCGATAGAATCTCTCCTGAAGCTCCAGTTCAAGTAGTAAATGTAAAAAAAGAGAGCTCTGTTTTAGGTGGTGCTGGAAATGTTATTAATAATTTAGTGACACTTGGAAGCGTAGTTGATGTAATTAGTGTAATTGGGAATGACTCTGTTGCAAATGAATTAAAAAGTTTATTAGAAAAAATTGATGTTCCAACATCAAACTTAGTGGTTGAGAATAATAGAAAAACTTCTAAAAAAAGTCGTCTTATAGCATCTCAACAACAAGTTCTAAGATATGATATGGAAAGTATTGATGATATTAATGAAAATAGTCATAAACAGATTATTCAAACTTTAGAGAAAAATATAGATAAATATAGTTCAATAATTTTATCAGATTATGGAAAAGGTGTTTTAACTACAAATTTAACAAAAGAGATTATAAAAATCGCAAATAAAAACAGTATAAAAGTTTTAGTTGATCCAAAAGGAAAAGATTATAGTAAATATAAAGGCTCATACACTCTAACTCCAAATAAAAAAGAGGCTATGGAAGCTACAAATATTGATATAAAAGATGAAAGTTCTTTAATAGAAGCTTTAAAAAGTTTAAAAACACAATGTGAATTAGAAGTCTCACTAATAACTTTAAGCGAACAAGGTATTGCAATTTTTGATGATGAACTAACTATTAAACCAACAGTTGCAAGAGAAGTTTATGATGTAACAGGTGCTGGAGATACAGTAATTGCTTCAATTGCATTTGCTTTAGGAAACAATTTAGATATAAAAGATGCTATATATTTTGCAAATTTAGCAGCTGGAGTTGTTGTAGGAAAAATTGGAAGTGCTACAACAACACTTGATGAGATTTATGAATATGAATACAGTTTGCATAAATCAAATTCAACTTCACATATAAAAACATTTGATGAGATTAAAACTTTATCTTCAAAATTACATAGTCAAGGTAAAAAAATAGTATTTACAAATGGTTGCTTTGATATTTTACATGTTGGACATGTTAAATATTTAGAAGTAGCAAAAAGCTATGGTGATGTTTTAATTTTAGGATTAAATGCAGATAGTAGTGTAAGAAAATTAAAAGGTCCAACAAGACCAATAAATACTCAAGATGATAGAGCATATATTTTAGCTTCTTTAGAGAGTGTTGATTATGTAGTTATTTTTGAAGAAGAGACTCCTTATGAATTAATAAAACTAATAAAACCTCATGTTTTAGTAAAAGGTGGAGATTACGAAGGTAAAGAAGTTGTTGGGCAAGATATAGCAGATGAGTTAAAGCTTGTTCAATTTGTAGATGGAAAAAGTACAACAAATACAATAAAAAGGATACAAGAAAATGAAAAATGCAATAATTAAAGAATTTTTAGCTCACCAAGAAACAATAGCAAAAGTAATAGAAACTATGCAAGAACCTCTTTTAGAAGCTTCAAAACTTGCAGTTGAAACTTTAAGAGCAGGAAATAAAATTTTACTTTGTGGAAATGGTGGAAGTGCTGCTGATGCACAACATATTGCAGCAGAGCTTACAGGAAGATATAAAACTGAAAGAAGAGGATTACCAGGAATTGCTCTTACAACTGATACAAGTGCATTAACAGCTATTGGAAATGATTATGGATATGATAGAGTTTTTGATAGACAAGTTGAAGCTTTAGCAAATAAAGGCGATTTATTAATAGGAATTTCTACTTCTGGAAATAGTAAAAATGTAATAAATGCTTTAAAAGTGGCAAGAGAAATGGGATGCAAAACTTTAGGATTAACTGGACGAGATGGTGGAGCTATGAATGAGCTTTGTGATATAAATTTAGTTGTACCATCAAATGATACACCAAGAATTCAAGAGATGCATATTCTTTTTGCTCATACGATTTGTCAAATTATTGATAATGAATTAAGTTAATTTTGTAATTGCTTCTAAAACATCATTTGCTGTAACTAGTTTCATACAGTTGTGATGTTTTAGCGGACACTCTCTTTTCATACATGGTGCACAATCTAAATTTTTTGTCACTATCAAACCATTTTTATCGTTTCTCCATTGATTTGTCTCAGTAAATTTTGTTGGTCCAAAAATTGATACAGTTTTTACTTTATAAGCAGCTGCAATATGCATAGGTCCACTATCATTTGTAATAAACAGGCTTAAACCTGCAATTTTTTCTATAAGTTCAGGAATAGTTGTTAATCCAGATAAATTTTGATAATTTAAAATACCATTTTTTATTAATTCATTTTCAATATCTTTTGCAATATCAGTTTCAGCAGGTCCTCCAAAAATTACAATATCATACTTTGAAGCTAAACTGATTGCAACTTTTGCAAACTCTTGGGGATACCATCTTTTTGCACTTCCATATGTTGCTCCTGGATTTATTCCTAAAGTTGGTTTTGAATAAGAAAATGGTTTAAAATAGAGTTTTAAATCCCCTACTTCATTGTTTAATTTTAAAACCTTATTTACAAAATCGTTATAACGAATAGCTAAATGAATCTCATCTTTTGTAAGTCTTTTGTAGTTGAATTTATTTTTTGCTTTTATAAAAAACATCATAAATTTTGAAGAGAAACTTCTTCTAAAAGATATTGCTAAATCAACTTTTCCTATTGATTTTGCTAAAACTATTAAATTTTTATATCTATTTCCACTTTTTTTTGTATCATCAACTATTATTTTTTCAATATTTGGATAGTTAGCAAAAGCTTGTGTAGATACAAAAGAGCCTAAAAGTGTAATTTTTGCTTTTGGATATGTTTTTATAATATTTTGTATAGCAGGAGTTGCCATAATTGCATCTCCAAGCCATGAAGGAATCTCTATAAATATTTTCATTTTCTCTCTCTTTAAAATCTATTTTTATATGGTATTTTATTTATGTAAACGAACGATTCTGCAACGAAAGGGTCAAATTTTGTAAACAAAATTTGGGGCACCCATCGTGAAGCCTTAGTGAGTTTATAAAAATAAAATTATTCTTACTTTTTTTGTAATAACTCTTTAAAAACATAAAATTGAGGATATTTTAAAATTTTTCCATCTCTATTATCAACTAATCCATATCCGCTAGCAATTAGTTGATGCCAATAGACTCTTTTTATTTTTCTTGAATCTTGTGCTATTTTAAAATAATCCAACATATATTTCGTGTAGTCATCGCAGCTAACACACTCTTTTTCACTTGTAGGTGCGTATGGAGCTGTATTAGATATTGGCCAATTAACTTCTGTAATATAAATATCATCACTTAAAGTTTTTGGACTCATTTTTACAAGTGAAAAAAGCATATCTATCTTATTTTTTAAATCAAATATTCCATATTGACTATTTTGTGGAGCACCTCTTCTATCTACATAAAGTAAAGCTGAAGTTATATCATATTTTATTTTTTTTAAATTAAACATAGCTCTTGCATTGTAATAGTACTCAAAATCTATAACTGATGGTCCTAAAAGTTTAATATTTGGATATTTATCCTCTTTTATTTTGGAAGCTACCATATAAAAATTCATAAATTCTTCTGTACTAAAAAATCCCCATTTTAATCTATTTATTGTAGTTCCAATTTGAAACTCATTTGATATATTTTCAAACTTTTGAAAAATCAAATCAATATTTTTTTTAAAAAGTTCTTGATTTTCAATATTTAATCTATCTTGAATTACATTTATTAAAATATTTTTTCTCTCATTTTTATTAAAACTATTTGCAAACTCAAAATATAAATCAATATTTTTAATATCACTAAGAGGTAATCTAATAATTAAATTCTTTACACCCAACTCTTCAACTAAATCTTGTTGGGTATTTTTACCATCATCTTTATCTAGATTTACTCCAAGACCTATAAAATCTGTATTTGAAGATTTAACATTTCCTTTAAAAAATTTCATAAAAATTATTGAAATAGGAAGAATAAAAATAGAAGTAAAAAGTAATTTTAAATTATCTTTTAACTCCTTTCTTCTCGTAGCTTTTTTAAAAGCTCTATCCTTGATAACTTTTGGTTGATCTGAATAACTATCCCAAATAAAATGGTTATTTGACATCCAAAATCTCTTTTAACCTATTTTCTATTTGCAAATATTGCTCTTTTGTATAATTTTTGTTTATCATAAAATTATTTTGATATTTTTCATCACTTACTGTTGCCCATCTTTTACTACTTGCAAACAAACTATCTCCAAAAAAAGAGAGAGTTTGAGAATTTGAAGCACCTGCAAGATGCATAGGTCCTGTTGAAGTACTCACAAAAAGAGAACTACTTGCTATATATCTTGCAAAATCCATTAAAGTAACTTTTGACTCATAAATATATGCTTCAAAATCTAAATTAGCCTCAATATAATCTTTTGCTTTCTCATCATCAGGACCAAAAGAGAAAACTATATCATAAGTGCTATTTTTGATACTTCTAGCCAAGTTTATATAATCATCAATTCTTAAATTTCCATCGCTACTACCACCAAATCCAGTATGAAAAATAACTCTTTTCTCTTTTTTCTCTTTAATATTTAAAAGTGGTTTTGTGAAATCAAGCTTAATTTCTGGAAAAATTGCTTTTGCTAATTCAAGATTGTATTGCCACTCTGTTTTTAAAGCTTTACTTCTTCTTTGTCTTATACGTTTGTTGAAATAAAATTGAGCTAATTTTGTTGCTGGTGCAACTCTTTTTTTAATTCCGCTTTTATAAAGTATTTTTCCCAATTGTGTATCTATATATGCACTAATACTTGCATCAAAATTTTTAGATTTTATATCTTGTAAAGTTCTAGGAAAATCATTTGTATTATATAAAATAACATCATCTATAAACTCAATATCTTTTGCAAATTTATAATTTATTTTTGAAACCAAAGCTGTGATTTTTGTATTAGGATACTGCTCTTTTATAGCTTTAAAAAGTGGTAAAGTAACTACAAAATCCCCTATTTTATCATGTCTTGTTATAAGTAAATTCATTTTTTTAACTCTTTATTAAATTCGTATAATTTTATATATTTATAAAAATTTGTAACCATATGAGAAAAAGCAATTACAAGTCCTACATAACCATCCCTAAAACCTTGTTTTAAGATATATGTTCTAAAAAATGAATATAATCCATTTAAAAAAGCTTTTACTGGACTAGAAGATTTTTTTCCCGCATTATTAGATGCAAAAAGTGTTGAGTATCTGTCTGCTTTAATTATAAATTCTGAGATTGTATGATAACTATAATGCTCAACATTTCCTTTTAACTCTTCTATTTTCAAGCTATCAGTTATGATATCTTCATGAACATCATTTGAGTTATATTTTGTAATATTTTTGTTGTACAATCTTTTAATCTTTTGATTATTCCACCCACAATGTTTTACTTGAATATCTTTGTAAAAAGCTTTAAAATTTAACTTATAAACTGTTTTTTCATCCAGTTTTTTATTTTTTAATTCTGCTAAAAGCTCTGCGTCAACTACTTCATCGCTATCAATTATTAAAATCCAATCATTTGTAGCAAAAGAAGCTGCATGATTTTTTGTCCAGCCAAAACCTTTAAAATCACCTTGTATTAAATTTACATTTGGAAACTTTTTTGAAATATTTATGGTTTCATCTGTTGAACCATTATCATAAACAACAACATCATTAAAATCAACTAAACTTTTTAAACTATTTTCTATAGTTTTTTCATTGTTTTTTGCTAACATAACTACACTAATATTCATTTTTTACCCAATCTTTTAACTATTCCTTTAAATTTATATTTTAATAGTTTTGTAGTTTTAAATATTTCATCAGCAGTTTTTAAATTATCACCATCTACTCTATAAATTGCTCCATTAATTCCACTAAAATCTTTATGTATTGCATTTCCTATTCTAAAATTGTATTGATAATATTTTTTAGACTCTTTTAAAATATCTTGATTATATTTTCCAAAAGGAAATACAAAACTATCTATTTTTGTATTTAACTTATCTTCTAAAATCTGTTTCGAAACTCTTAACTCTAAATCTAAATCAACTTCTTTTTGTGTTAAATCAATATGAGAATGTGAGTGCGAACCAAAAACTACTAAACCACTCTCTTGCATCTGTTTTAACTCTTTATATGTGCAAAACGTGGCTTTTTGATAATTTTCAAACAAATCATTATGCTCAAAATTCATTCTATTTTCTGCTTCTTCATCTGTATCATCTAAAATATATTTTGATGGAATTGCCAAAAGTGCTTTTAAATTATATTTTTTTAAAAGTGGAAAAATCAAAAAATAAAAATCAGCATAAGCATCATCAAAAGTCAAACAAACACTTTTTGAAGTAATTTCTTCACCTGGAAAAATAGTTTTGAAATTGTTTTTTATATATTTTAGATGCTCTTCAAAAATTGCTAAATCATTTGAACATCTATCACTATTGACATGATGATACATAATACTAATCAACAACTTTTTTTCCTTTTAATCTTTTTTTGAAATTTATTTTTGCTTTATGTTTATGAGAAAAATCTAAAGCTTTAGAAACTAACTCTTTTTCATTTTTTTGTAAAAACCTTGCATACTCTTTTATGATAACTTCTAAATCTTCATCTTTTGCCCAAAGTTTTGAAAAGTTTTTAAGTCTATCATTAAGTTCTAAATCAAAAAATTTCATTCTATTTATATCAACTATTTTAAAAATAAAATTATCATTCTCTTTTTTTATTAATATATTTCCAGGGCTATAATCAAAATGAAAAATTCCAGCTTCATGTAATTCAAATGTAAATTTTGCAAAAGCTTTTAATATCTCATTTTTATTTGGAAAATTTATATCTAAAAGTGGCTCTCTAATAGTAAAATCATAATCAAACTTTTCGCTTACAAAATAACTCTCATTTAATAATCCAAATTTATAAAACTCAATATATCCTATAGGTTTTGGTGTAAACTCTTTTATTTTTAGTGCATATTCATAAGATTTTTGTGCTTTTGATTTTTTGAAAAATGTATATACAATTTTATTTATAAAATGTGGTATTTTAAAATATTTTACAACTAGCTTTTGATTTTCATGCTCTATAACTTTTAGTTCATTTCTAGCTTTGTGTATAGTATTTGAATTTTCTTTGAAAAATTGTTTTATATTACATAAAAAATAT
>OCTV010000679.1_pt1 | contig 13170 bp, 9 predicted proteins | sample 1539101 | NCBI WGS metagenome assembly OCTV01 (sample SAMEA3991422, study PRJEB22521) | metagenome | biome: anthropogenic terrestrial biome; feature: sewage plant; material: sludge | place: Sweden | collected 2012-09-26 | reverse complement strand
CCTGGCTAATTCTTGTCGCGCTGACGCTGATCAGCCCTTGCCTCGGCCAATGGCTGCATGGCGCCGGCTGGCTGCAATTGCTCGTTGCCGGCATTGTCTGGCTCAAGGGCTGGCTGATTGCCCGGCAATTCATCGAAATCGAGCTGACTCACCCATTCATTCGCCGGGTGATGCAAGGCTTTATCCTCTTCACCCCGGTCATGCTGTTGCTGACGGTGTTTCTCGGCAATCACTTCGCGCGCTGGGCGACGCTTTAAGCAAAAAAATCAGGCGTTTTGACCGGTTGACCGTAACAGTTTGAAAACCAGGCACACCGGACAGATAGCCCACGTACGGACAAGGGCAGTACAGCGCCAATAACGGAAACTGATGGTGTGCGATACGCTTCTGGCCCAGAGTGATGGTCCGGCTTCGTGGTCGCAAAACTGCCAATGTTATTCTGGGCTGAAGTTTGAGAGGCTGCTTACTGGCACGATAGCCAACTCACCCTATCGGCAACAACCTGTCGCTCGGAGTTACGTTTCAATTTCTGCTGGTGGTGTGCGCGTTGATCTAGTTGAGTGATCGGTATTCGGCAATCAAATTGATGACAGCATTACCTCCAACCGACTACAAACCAACCATCTTCACCAAATATTGGCGGGCGGATGTTAGACACACGTCAGAAACCGTGACTTCGTCCTTACGGAGAGAAGCATCCGCCCATTGACTCAACTCAGGTGCTTTTGCGCCTGCATATATTTCGAAACAACACGATCCTGTGTTCGGGCTAACTTCTCCGCCTCCTGTTCAGCAAGCTGCTGCTTCGTAATGAAGGTTTGGCTCAGTTTGTCCAAAAGCGACTTCACTACCGCCGTAATTTGTTCAAACATGACTGGAATCCTTCAATCAAACTGCTTGGCGTAAGCAGCATCGTTATATAGACCCTCACCGAAGTTGCTGCGCCCGTATTGAGCAATAATTCCCTGGCCAACCGGTGAAGCAACAAAATCTATGAATTTCTCAGCGGTATCGCGGCCAAGGGTTGCACCGGGTGGCGCGACAATCGCGTGATAGGTATTTACGAGGAAACGATCCCCCCGGAAATGAATCATCAAATCGGGTGCCACATTCTTCTCCATGATCCAAGTGCTTGAGTCGGACATGAAGTAAGCACCTTCGCTATTTGCTCGCTTAAGGCTTGCTGTCATGAAGTCCTTGGTGACGATGTACCAGGAACCTGACGGCTCAATGCCAGACCGCTTCCAGATTTGCATTTCCTTTTGGTGCGTTCCTGAATTGTCACCCCTGGAAACAAACGCACTCTGGGCAGCGGCAATCCGGCGATAGGCGTCATCTGCTGAAGCGGCGGCAGCAATTTTTGCAGGATCAGACTTTGGGCCGACGATGTAAAACTCATTGGAGCCGATCAATGTCTTCTTTTTTGCCCATCCATCGGTGATGGCTTTATCAACCTGCGCGGGCGCATGAACCATCACCATGTCTACTTTTCTATCGCGAAGCAAATTCAGTGACTGACCAGTTCCGGCTTTTACCCAAATCATTTGGGCGTTGTTGGTATCAGCAAATTTTTCTGCCAGCACTTTCAGCAATCCCAATTCACCTGGACTACCGGTTGCTAGAGCAAAGCGATTGGCTCCCGAACCGTATATCGTCTGCTCTAACTCAGCAGCTTGCGCGAATAGGGATATACAAACCAACGAAACTGCCAATATGAACTGTTTCACTTTTAAATCCCTTTAGCGTTTTGCATTTGGGAAAAACAGTTGTTCGCCGGATATCTTGTAATCGGCGATAGTCTTTTGACCTTTTTCTGAAACCAACCAGTCGATAAAACGCTGAGCTTCGATTTTTTTGATGTGCGGGTGTTTGGCTGGATTGACCAGAATTACACCGTACTGATTGAACAGTCGGGTATCTCCCTCAATCAAGATGCCCAAGTCACTACGATTTTTGAACGAAAGCCAGGTACCGCGATCCGCCAGGATATAGGCACCCATTGATGACGCCATATTCAAAGCCGGTCCCATGCCAAGTCCTGAATCACGGTACCAGGAGCCTTTGATGGCATCGAGGTCGATGCCGGCCGATTTCCAGTAACGTAATTCAGCTGCATGCGTCCCGCTTTTGTCGCCACGCGAAACAAATGGGGGGCGACTTGAACTATCTAAAGCAGCAATACGGCGTAACCCCTCCTGAATGTCTTTGCCAGCAACCTTTGCAGGATCAGTTTTCGGGCCAACAAGGATGAAATCGTTATACATCACCTCTTTACGCTCAACGCCGTAACCTTCTGCAACAAACTTTTCCTCGGCAGCCTTGTCATGGACGAAGGCAACATCAGCATCACCTCGGCGAGCGGTATCTAGGGCCTGGCCTGTACCCAACGCGACAACACGAACTTTGATCCCCGTATCTTTTTCAAATATTGGAAGGATGTAGCCGAATAACCCGGATTGCTCAGTTGAGGTGGTCGAGGCGACCGTAATAATTGATTCTTGAGCGAACGTCCCGGAACTGAAGGCACAAGCAAGTGCAGTGAAACTTGCTAAAAGTAATTTTGATATTTTCATGGGGTCTCAACTGGATTCGTCTAGTTACAAGCTGTTTTGATGGGCGACAAACATATGAATTGATTGCAGCCTAAAGGAGACTCCTTTAATGTTTATATATGTCACAACTTGCAACAAGTTTTTCTGCCTTGCCAAACCCAATTCGCTGGAATTGGGATTTTGGTGTGGGGCTTACAGATTTGGAGTCAGCGAATCTGATTGCCTTGTTGGATGCATTGAAGAACCAAGAAACACTTGGTCGTGCAGCCAAATCAACGAACTTATCCTATCGTTCAGCATGGGGACTGCTTCGGACTTGTGAAAGTCGGTTTGGAAAAGCGCTCGTCATCAAGGGGCGAGGAAAGGGAACGAGTCTTTCTGACTTTGGCGAACAGTTGCTCCAACTAAATCACGCCGCTTGCTCAACCTTGAATGAACTCCACCTACCTTGGGCAACTCGCCTAAAGGAAATTCTCTCGCCTAGCGAAGTAATTCCGCCGGAGCATCTGCGTATTGCGGCAAGCCATGATCTTGCTTTGGCTGACTGGATAGAAAACGGTCGCCACCTTAAAGTTGATATTTATTGGCGAGGTAGCGAAGAAGCCTTGCTTGCGCTATCCCGAGGCGAATGTGATGCCTGTGGTTTTCATTTGCCGGGATATTGGACAAGTGATCAGTCAGAAACCTGGCTGGGACGCTGGCTCAAGCCTCGGCAATTTGCTTTTTTCCCGGTGATGCGCCGGCAGCATGGGTTGCTAGTGGCACAAGGAAATCCGTTATCAATTGAAACGCTTGCTGACGTAGTTCAATTAAATTTGCGTATGGTCAATCGGCAGAGAGGCTCAGGGACACGCGGGATGATTGACCAACTATTAGCAGCCAATGGACTCCAAGCTAAAGATGTTTTGGGCTACGGCCATGAAGAATTCACTCATGACGCAGTTGCGGCAGCGATAGCCAGTGGGCAAGCGGATGTCGGTTTTGGTATTCAAGCTGCTGCAATGCGCTATGACTTGGGTTTCATTCCTTTGAGCCGTGATCTTTATTGCCTTGCAGCCCGAAGCGGTATTGCAAATAGCCCAGCAATGCGTCATCTCATGCGGAGATTTCAGGGTAATACCTTCCATGACCGGTTGCGTGCATTGCCTGGATACGAGATTTCATCAATGCCTGATGAATTTCTAGGTTGGGATAAATTTGCTTGCATGGTCAGGAGTTCTTTAGATTCCTGAAGGCAAATCGGAATTAATGACTGCTTCGTGAAAACTGACCGGACTGCTTATTTGAGCACGTTGTACTCAGTAATGACTGGCTGCTTTCTGGCCACGAAACCAAAGAGAGGGCAGTCGCGTCAGTGCCCGAAGGAGTCACTGGCAAGAAATAGAAGCCGCCAGTCGCCAGTAGATCACAAAAAGTAAAAACGGGCTTTGGTGATCAGGAGCCAACTTTTACGCCTGAGTTGCAAGCTTTTACTAGACTTCCTGCGTTTCAGGCAAATTGAATCCTGCTACTGTTCCTTTCGATTAGAATCCGATCACAGCCCGGCCAATAGTTGATTTCAGTGTTGAGCTTTCATAGTGGAGAGTAACGGAGGTGCAATGAACCGGCAAAAAAAAACAGTAAGAGTTGCTATTGATGCTTTGGTAATGCTGCTCACTTTCATTGGACTCTGTTTATCGCCTGCGCGGGCACTTGCCGAGTCGGGACAAAAATTGCGCATCGTTGGTGGTTTAGCTGCTGCAAGGCAATACATTCGCCATGAAGAGCCTTTCTGGAGCAAGGAACTGCTGCGTTTGAGCCACGGCAAATTCAGTGCCGAAATCGTCCCTTTCGATCGCGCCGGTGTTCCCGGGCAAGACATGCTGCGTCTGATGCAACTCGGCGTCGTGCCCTTGGGAAACTTACAGTTGAACCGGATTGCCTCGCAGGAACCCGAATTCAACGCGCCGGATCTGGCAGGTCTTAATCCCGATATGGCGACGCTAAAGAAAAATGTCGGCGCCTTTCGGCCTTATTTGGAAAAAACACTTCGCGAACGCTATGGCATCGAGTTGTTAACTATCTACGTCTATCCGGCTCAGGTTGTGTTCTGCAAGAATCCGCTGGCGACCATGGCAGACCTTGCCGGTCGGCGTACACGAGTATCCAGTGCAACGGGTGCAGATTTCGTCGAGGCTTTTGGTGGCGTTCCCGTGCTGACCGGTTTTTCCGAAATCATGCCGAACATGGCGACTGGGAACATCGAATGCGCCATTACCGGAACCATGTCCGGAAACACGATTGGTCTGCATGAAGTCACGACCCACCTGCATACGATGACCGTGACTTGGGGGTTGTCGATCTTCGCCGCCAATTCCGCCGCCTGGAAAGGGATGCCACCTGAGCTCAAAGCGCTGTTACAGACCGAATTACCCAAGCTTGAGGCAGCGATCTGGAGCGAATCCGACCGTGAAACTGCCGAAGGCATCGCCTGCAACACGGGATCTGCCACCTGCACCGACGGGCGCCAGGGGAAAATGCAGTTGGTCCGCTCATCGCCTGCTGACGAACGCCAGCGCAAGGAAATATTTCTCTCCCGGGTGCTGACCCGCTGGGTGCAGCGGTGTGGCCCTTCATGTGCCCAGATATGGACACAGACGATTGGTCCGGTGGTCGGTATCAAGGCACCGGCGCGCTAAATGTTCATGCTGCTTCGCCAACGGGTTTACTTGCCGGTTTTTGCGACTGTTTCACTCTTCCTGTTTGCATTGATTGCTGCCGCTAGTGGGCTAATCCAGAGCGGCAAGAAAACGGCTCTGGTTGATAGTGAGCGGCAGGCGTATCGTTTTGTAAGCGGCGCCGAAGTTGCACTGAATCGCAGCTTGCTGGGAGTCGATGTCATGTTGGCCGGCATGACTGACCTTCTCCAATTTGCTAGCGCTGACGCCGCCATCGACGAAGAGCGGATCAGCCGTTTGCTGCGCGGGGCGGTCAATCAGAACCAGTTGGTGCGGCAGATTTCTCTGCTCAATGAGCAAGAGCAGGTTCTGGCCAGCTCCGGGCGCAGCGGCAGGCATCAGGAGATCAGGCTCCCTGATGGTTTTTTTGCCGAAGTGTTGGCGCAAACCATGCCAGCCTTGCTGATCAGCTCACCGATGGTGAATTTTGCCAATGCGGAAAAGGTGCTCTTTTTTGCGCGCCAGATGAACCTCGGCCCGGGACGTCCGGTACTTGCTGTGGCCGAAGTGCAGATTCCGCTGCTATCCACGATCATGGCGCAGGGGGTGGATATTGAGGGGCTGGCGGTGACGCTCGAACGGGCTGACGGTGAATTGCTGGTCAGCGTTCCGGCAAGCGACGTGCTTTCTGGTACGCGCATCACACCGCCGCTCAGTGTTGAAATGGCCAACGGTGTCGTCAACATTGCCCCCAGTCGTTTGGGCGGCGCCCCGGCCATCGTTGTCGCCCGGCCGGCCTTGTATCGCGGGCTGCTAATCGCCGCCAGCATTCCGCTCGATTCAGCCTTGGCCGACTGGCGGGTCGAGCGTAATCGCATTGTCGCGGTCTCCCTGCTGTTTGCCTTGATGATTCTGCTCGCCGGAGGCGGCACGATCTGGTATCTGGCGCGGCTGAGTCAGGCCCGTTCCCGAGCTGACCATGCCAAGACCACCCTCGACCAGGCACTCGACTCGATGGTCAGCGGTTTCGTTCTGCTTGACGCCCAGGATCGGGTGGTTTCGTGGAACGAACGTTATCTCGAAATTTTTCCGTCGATACGCGAGCTGATTGAACCGGGAATGCCCTTTGAGCGTGCTTTCGAAACCTCCGCCCGCAATTTACTGCCGGAAGGCAGCGAGGCCGAGCGGCAAGCCTGGATCCAGCAGCGGCTCGAACGCCACCGAAATGCGCAGGGCGAATACGAGCAGCAGTATTTGAATGGCCTCACCGTCCTGATGACGGAGCGCCGCACCCCGGACGGCGGTACTGTTTGCATGTACTCGGACATTTCCGAAAAGAAGCGGCTCGAAGTCGAACAACGCATCGCTTCCATTGCGTTTGAAGTTCAGGAAGGCATTACGATTACCGACGCTGCGATGGTCATTCTCCGGGTCAACCGGGCGTTTACCGAAATCACCGGCTATAGCGCGGAAGAAAGCGTCGGCAAGACACCCGCCCTACTCAACTCAGGGCGCCACGACGCGGCATTTTTTACGGCTATGTGGGAGAGCGTTGCACGTACCGGGGCATGGCAGGGAGAAATTTGGAATCGGCGAAAGTGCGGCGAAATCTATCCCGAATGGCTGATGATCACCGCTGTCAAGGATAAGGCCGGGACGGTGACGAATTATGTCGGCACCTTCTCCGACATTACCGCGCGTAAGGCCGCCGAGGATGAGATCAACAGCTTGGCATTCTTTGATCCGCTGACCGGCCTGCCCAACCGTAGGCTATTGCTCGATCGTCTGAAACAGGCGCTGGCCTCTAGTACCCGCAATGTTAAGTATGGTGCGCTGCTGTTCATCGATCTGGATCATTTCAAAAACCTCAACGATACGCGTGGCCATGATATTGGCGACCTGCTGCTGCAACAGGTCGCAGAGCGACTGACCACCTGCGTACGCGAGAGTGATACCGTGGCGCGACTTGGCGGCGACGAGTTCGTGGTGATGCTGGAAGACCTCAGTGGGACGATTCAGGAAGCGGCAAATCAGGCTGAATCGGTAGGTGAAAAAATTCTTTCCACACTTAACAAGACTTACGCTCTAGGTAGCGGCGAACATCACAGCACGCCAAGTATCGGTATTGCCTTGTTTGCCGATCATTCCGAGGGCATTGACGAGTTGCTGAAACGGGCCGACTTGGCTATGTACGAAGCCAAGGCTGCCGGTCGCAACACCCTGCGTTTCTTCGAGCCGGAGATGCAAACGATAGTTACGGCGCGGGCAGCCATGGAAATTGGTTTGCGGGAAGCGCTAGCGAATGGTCAGTTCTTCCTGCATTACCAGGCTCAGGTGACCGATGTCTGCGGGGTCGCTGGGGCAGAAGCTCTGGTGCGCTGGAGGCATCCCCTACATGGCACGATATCGCCCACCGAGTTCATTCCCCTGGCTGAGGAAACCGGACTGATTCAGCCCTTGGGGCTTTGGGTGCTGGAAACGGCGTGCGCCCAATTAGCGCGATGGGCAATGCAACCCGGGATGGCTCATCTGACGCTGGCAGTGAATGTCAGCGCCCGTCAGTTTCATCAGACCGATTTTGTCGATCAGGTGCTGGTTGTACTTGAACGTACCGGAGCGAATCCGTGCCGGCTGAAACTGGAATTAACCGAGAGCCTGCTGGTAACCAATATCGATGGCGTGATTGCCAAGATGAGCGCCTTGAAGATAATCGGCGTCGGTTTTTCGCTGGACGACTTCGGAACCGGTTATTCATCGCTCTCCTACCTGAGCCGATTGCCCCTCGATCAGTTAAAAATCGATCGATCTTTCGTCATGAATATCGAATCGAATGATAATGCGGCAGCCATTTGCGCAGCCACCATTAGCTTGGCCCATGCCTTGAATCTGAAGGTGGTTGCCGAAGGTGTTGAGACCGAGGCGCAGCGTTACTTCCTGAACATGGTGCATCACTGTGACTTAATTCAGGGCTATTTATTCAGTCGTCCACTGCCGATTGATGAGTTCGAGGCACTAGCAGCATCGAAAGTCGATTTTCCAGACAATCAGGCGAAAACATTGCCCTGCGCCAGTTAGCCATTGTAACGTTCGGTCTGTGCGACGAGGGCTACTAATACAGTGTCGTGAATGGCTGTAACCGCTGCATTTCCGATCGCCAGGTAGAAAACCGGCACCCTCGCCCCGGAGGCCGCTATGGAGTTACCGCACACATAAATGGCCGGATTAGAGCAGAAAATCCACAGGCCGGTATTGGCCGTTATGGAAAGCTATACATAACGGCCATTATGCACAGTGCCCAATTATGTGCAGTAATGCTCGGCGATAGCGACAGAAGCCCCATGGGCATTGGCTTTGTGCCATTTGGCGCCGCGATATTCTGGACATAAGTTTCGCGGTCATCTGGAGTGGTATTTCCACTTCAGGAGACCATCATGAACTCAAACAAGTCATTTCGCCCCACGCCGAAGGTGTGGTTGCACAACACCGTTTTCGCGTCCTACGCGGAGGAATTCAGCGCACGACTGGAACGAGGTCGCTACTCCGACAGCACCGCCAACAGGTATCTCGGGGGCATCGCGCATCTGGCACGCTGGATGAGCCATTGCGGTCTTCCGGTCCGGTTGTTGGACGAGCAGGCTGTCGAGCAATTTCTCGGCAAACACCTTCCGCGCTGCGACTGTCCCAAGCCGGTTATCCGCGTTCACAACGACCTGCGGGCCGCGTGCAATCATCTGCTGTCCATGCTGCGTGAGCAGGGCATCATCGCCGGGCCGACAACCCCGACAGGCCCCATTGCGGACGAGTTACGCCGTTACGACGAACACATGCGTAACGTTCATGGCCTCAGTGCAGGGACACGGTGCGGCCGTCTTCGCATCGTGCAGCGCTTGCTATTGAGCAAGTTCGCCGACAGGCCCGTAGTGATTGCCGAATTGCGCACGGAGGAGTTACGCCAGTTCATTGCTAATCAACTGGATCTTCGAAAGACATCATCCAACGCCGCCTCACTGTCCTCGGCGCTACGTGATTACTTCCGCTACCGCGCTACCTGTAGCGATCCGGTGGGGCCGCTGATGGGCGTGATCACGTCGCCGGCGCACTGGAACCTGGCGTCGCTGCCGCGTGCGCTCAGCGACACGGATGTTGATCGCCTGCTGGCGTCATTCACCTCGGCTCTGCCGTCACCGAAGCGTGGCTACGCGATCATCCGCTGCGCGCTCGACATGGGGCTGCGTCGAGGTGAAATCGCCAAACTAATGCTGGCCGACATTGACTGGCGTGCCGGTACAGTGACGCTCAAGAGCACCAAGTCACGACGCCAGGACATCTTGCCGCTGCCGGAGAGCACGGGCCAGGCGCTGGCCGACTATCTGCGCCACGAGCGGCCGACCACGAGCAACCCGGCGGTCTTCGTTCGGCGCCTCGCACCTCATGATCAGCCGATCTGTGCCGATGCCATCGCTCGTGTGATCCGAGATGCTTATCAGCGCATCGGGCTGCCCCATTCGCGCACCCATGCACTTCGCCATACGCTGGCTTGCCGGCTTCTTCAACACGGCAGTTCGCTCAAGGAAGTGGCTGATGTCCTGCGCCACCGTTCGCTGAACACCTCGCTGATTTACGCCAAACTCGACAACTCGAAACTTGCCGCCGTTGCACTGCCATGGCCAGGGAGCGCGTCATGAATGCGCATATCAGCTTGCAGGCGAGAGTTAGCGACTACCTTGCCGAGCGTCGCCGTCTGGGCTTTGAACTCAGGACGATGGGCTTAGCCTTGGCGAACTTTGCACGCTACGTTGCCAGTGTGCATCACCGAGGCGCGCTGACCGTCGATCTCATGGCCGAGTGGGCTCGGCACGACAGATGGAACCGGGATAATCCACAGACCTGGGCGCGCCGGTTGAAACTATTGCGGCCATTTGTCCGCTACCTGCGTCAGTTCGACCCACGCACCGAGGTGCCAGACGAGTCGGTCTTCGGTTCTGTTCCAGGGCGCGTGGCACCGCACATCTACCGCGAAGAGGAAGTCGTTGACCTGCTGACGGCCGCACGTGCACTCCAGCCCCAGGGCGGTTTGCGCCCAGCTACTTTCGAGACGCTGTTCGGCCTGATCGCGTCGACTGGCCTGCGGGTTTCAGAGGCCCTTGATCTGCTGGACGCCGATGTCGATCTGAAGTTCGCCATGCTGACCGTGCGACAGTCCAAGTTCGCCAAGTCGCGGCAGTTGCCTCTGCACCCGAGTACCGTTGAGGCACTGAAACGATACCGGTGTCTGCGAGTTCGGCAGACCCGGACGACAAATGAAACGCCATTCTTCGTCGGCACACGGGGCCAATTGCTCGGCCAACCGCTAGGCGACCGGCAGGTCCATCGCGTCTTCAACGAACTGCGTGACAAACTCGGCTGGGTCAATCGTGGCGCGCACGATAGGCCGCGCATTCACGACCTGAGGCATAGTTTCGCGGTGCACCGCTTGATGCTCTGGCATGCGCAGGGCATCGATATCGATCAAGCGATGCTGTCGCTAGCGACCTACCTGGGGCACGCCAAGGTCTCGAATACCTACTGGTATCTGACAGCGGTTCCAGAGTTAATGGCGCTGGCGGGCGGCAAGTTCGAACGCTTCGCCGAGGACTCGGGAGATGGTGATGAGTAAAGAGACACGCCCCGCGACCCCACCGTCGTTTGCTGCCCTTGTGCAAACCTTCTTCGCCGAGCATCTGACCCAACAGCGAGCGCTGAGCCCGTGTACTGTGGCGGCTTACCGCGACGCGTTCGTATTGTTCCTCGACTTCGCGCAAACACGTTTGGGCAAGTCGCCGGTGGCGATAAAGCTGGCCGACATTACGCCGGAGTTGGTCCTGGCTTTCCTCGACCATCTGGAACACGAACGGCACAACACGGTTCGCAGCCGCAATGCACGCCTAGCCGCATTGCGGGCCTTCCTGAAGTTCGCAGGACATCGCGATGTGTCTTCATTGCACGTCATCGAGAGAGTGCTTGGGGTACCGATGAAGCGATTTGAGCGGCCAATGCTTGGGTTCCTGTCGTACGCGGAAATGATGGCGGTGATCGGTACTTCGGATGGTCGCTGGATCAGCGAGCGAGACCACGTGCTGCTTCGCCTGCTTTACAACACAGGCGCACGCGTGTCCGAAATCATCGGAGTAAAGGTGGCGGACGTGGTTCTGGACGGCGCCGCCTGCATTCATCTGCATGGCAAGGGCCGCAAGCAGCGTACGCTACCGTTGTGGCGTACAACGGCAAAAGAGCTGCGGGCCTGGTTGAAATTGAATCCGCAACTTGCCGCTACATCAGCATTACTGCCCAACCGCGACGGTAACGCAATGACGCGTTCGAACGTGACGCAGAGGCTGGCACTGGCGTTACGTTCGGCAATCAAGGTCAATCCGGATTTGGCCACCCGTCACATCTCACCACACATGATTCGACATACGACGGCTATGCACCTTCTGCAATCGGGGGCTGGCGTCGACGTAATCGCACTATGGCTCGGGCATGAGAGTCCGACAACAACACACCACTACGTCGAAGCTGATCTCGCAATGAAGGAACGAGCGTTGGCAAGATTGCAGGAGCCAGAAGCAAAAAACAACCGCTACCACGCATCTGATGCACTGCTTGAATTCCTCAAGACCCTGTAATTATGTAGAGCCAGCAAAGCACGCCTGCCGCTTCCCACAAGGCGGCAGCGCGCATAGACAATACCGACTGCACATAATTGGGCACTGTGCATAATGGCCGTTATGGAAAGCTATACATAACGGCCACAACCTGCCGGTTGAATTTTCCAGGCTGCGTCAGCAATAAGCTGATCTGAGACATTCATACCCAGCAGTGCTGGTTACTGCTGCAATTACCCCCCGACTCTTGGCGGGCTGAGATTCAGCACCTATGCACTCAGGACAATACTTTTTGCGCTTTCGCCTAACGCAATCCGCTCCGAGGTCTGAATAGAGTCCACCGGCATGGCTAGCCGAAGGCTCTCGCGGTATTGTTCCGCTGGGGCAGCATGGACCACTTCCACCACGGCGTCGTAGTTGGCCCGAATCACGGCCTCTATCTCATTCAGGTCGGCACGGAAAAACTCCTTGCGTCCATTGACCTTGTTGAGCCTGCCAGCCGCGAAATGCGAGTGCAGCTTGGCCTCCAGTGCCGGGGCGTTGTCAGAAAATGTCAGTGCGTGCACATCGAACCGGAAGGGTACCGAGGCGTCCCCCAACTCATCCACTCGGTCCATAGGCTCAAGCCTTCGGGTCATGCCTATCTTGTAGACGCCCTCCCCAAACGCGCCGATGTTGGATATCACGTAGACATAGCCCGCCCGGGCGTTCTGTTCTCGGTAATCGAGCAGTCTTTCCTCTTCATCGAGCTTGCTGTTCTGGCTGGAAAGTTCATCGATCCGGGTCTGCAGGTCGTCACGCTCTTGCTGGTCGTTAGAAGCACCAAGGCGCAATTGCAGCTTCTGGAGGGCGCTGGCGAAATGCCTACGCTCCTTTTCAATCTTGGCGCGCGCCTCCCGGATCTCCCTTTCGAGCTTTTCTTGCTCGCGTTGGTCGTCCCGCGCCTGCCGGGCAGCTTCTTTTTCCTCCTGGCGTTTCACCTGATATTCGTGTGCCAGATGCAATTCCTGCAGCTTGCGTTCCAAGACGATGTCTTTCCAAAAAGCATCGACGGCATTCAACAGCTTGTTGCAGGTCTCGAATGACCGTCGAATGCGCTCCTCCATCTTCTCTAGGTTGCTAAATTTGACGTTGTCAACGCAATACTCACTCTCACTGTTGAATGACCTCAATGCCAGCTTCAATGCATCCTTGCGCAATTTCTTCCACTGCGCCTTGGTGAGTTCGACGGCATGGTTGTCCCATGCATCCACCTCTGCACTCAACTTTCTGGCGGTTTGCTTCTGGTCCTCGCGAATCTCATCGAGTCGTGCCTTG
>OCTV010000678.1_pt1 | contig 13172 bp, 9 predicted proteins | sample 1539101 | NCBI WGS metagenome assembly OCTV01 (sample SAMEA3991422, study PRJEB22521) | metagenome | biome: anthropogenic terrestrial biome; feature: sewage plant; material: sludge | place: Sweden | collected 2012-09-26 | reverse complement strand
GGCGCGGCGCCGGGCGGTAAAAGCACGCCAGGCTGGCCAGGCTGCGTTGGCGGCGTCGATGGCCTGCCGGGTCTCGGCAGCGCCGCAGAGCGGCACCTCGCCGATCGTCTCGCCACTTGCCGGATTGATGACGGCAAAGGTCGTACCGTTCTCGGCTTCTTTCCAGTTTTGGCCAATTTTTCCGGTCGACCGTAGCAGGTCCGGGTTTTTCAATTTCATGGTCTTGAAAATTCCTGTAAAAACGGTAAGTTACGATTTGTTCCAAGAAAATACTGTAGCTTGATGCGTGCTTCCGTCCTGATCCCGATCTTCCTGAGCGCCCTGTTGCTGGCCGCTTGCAGCGGCACGCCCAAGCGTCCCGGCGACGCTACGGAAACTATAGCGCAAGCCTCGCGCCCCGTGAGCGAGAAGGGCAATGAAGTGGTTTTCTACGCCATGGGCCTCATCGACACCGGTTACCGCTTCGGCGGCAAAAATCCCGAGGCGGGGCTCGATTGCAGCGGTATGGTCAGCTACATCTACGGCCGGGCTGCCGGGCTGAAGGTTCAGGGTAGCGCGGCTGACATGGCGCGGAGCGGCCGGGCGATCGAGCGTGCCGAATTGCGGCCGGGCGATCTGGTTTTCTTCAACACGCTCAATCGCTCATTTTCGCACGTTGGCATATTCATCGGCGATGCGCGTTTCATTCACGCGCCATCGACCAATGGGCGGGTCCGCATCGACCGTCTCAGCGACAGTTATTACGCCTCGCGTTTTGAGGCCGCGAGAACCTTCTTCGACTGAACTCAGCCGCGCGCAGCAGATTCGATTGCCTCTGCGACGCGATGACGCATTTCATCAAGGTCGTCGGCCGATAAACCCAGAAAACCCAAAGCCCGTTCGAAAAGCGCGTTGTCGCCTTCGATGTCCTCATCGAGAATTTCGCTGACAAGTTGCTCGGCGACATGCGTGACGGCAATCAGGGAAAGCGCGCTTCCGGGCAAGGTGCGATCGGGCAGGTCGTATGCCTCCTTGTCGTGATGAAAGCGGATGGCCTGGCCAAGAATGGGCGGGAGCCCCCAGTTGCGTACCAGTAACGAACCGACGACCGGGTGCGAGCAAGGGAAGTATTTTTCTTCCGCATCGCTCAACTCCAGTTTTTCGGCGCGGCATTTTTCAAGCAATGCGCCGTAGTCCGGGTAGCGGCGCATCATCAGCGGGATCGCGGCATCGTGGAACAGCGCGTAGGTATAGGCGGCATCAGCCGAAACCCCGTATTGTCGGCGGGCAAGCATGCTCGACGCCAGAGCCAGCGTCATTGTTCGTTTCCAGAATTGCTCAACCCAGGCCGCCGGCAGCCCGGTGATGCTGGCCCGTAGTGCCGACGCCACAACAACACAGAGCACATTCTTCGTGCCCAAGCGCTCAACCGCCTTGCGGGCACTTGATACCGGGCCGCTGCTTCCAAAAAGCGGGGAATTCGCCAGTTTTAGCGCCGCCGCAGTCATGCCGGGGTCGTTGCTAATGATCCCGGCCAGGCGATTCAGATCCGGCTCATCCTTCTGCCCTTCTTTCATCGCGTCGCCAACCATCGCGGGGCAAGTCGGGATGTCGATGGTGGCCATGACCTTCTGCAGGTCTTCGGGGGATAGGTCGCGGCTGCTTGGGGACATTTTAGGTGCCAGTTTATGCATTAGTGTTAGTCTGCCGGAGCTTAATCCGGTACTCGGCATGGACGCAAGGCTTCCCTTGGGAGTAGAATCCGTCCCTCCCCAGGCGCCCGTAGCTCAGCTGGATAGAGTACTGCCCTCCGAAGGCAGGGGTCACTGATTCGAATTCAGTCGGGCGCACCAAAATTCAATGACTTAGGCCACCGCAAGTGGCCTTTTTCATGCGGCAATGATTTTGTGCGGAAATTATGCCGACGCCTTGCCATCGATGGGGAGCCAAATCCGGAAGCAGGTGCCCTTGCCCGGCGTGCTGCGTACATCCAGGTTCCCGCCGTGTTTCTTGACGATGATGTCGTAGGAAATCGACAAACCCAGCCCGGTACCCTTGCCTACTGGCTTGGTGGTAAAGAAGGGCTCGAAAATGCGGTTTCGCACTTCTTCGCTCATGCCCTGTCCGGTGTCCTCAATCTCGAACCACGCTTGATTGTTCTCGGCTCCCGAGCGCACAAATATCTTGCCTTGATGTTCGATCGCTTGTGCCGCATTGACCAGCAGGTTCATGAATACCTGGTTGATCTGGGCCGGCACGCAGGCGACTGCGGGAATATCCCCCAGCTCGCGAACAATTTCAGCCTTGTATTTCAGCTCGTTCCAGACCACGTTGAGGGTGCTCTCAATCGCGGCGTTGAGGTCGGCTCTCTGGTGTTCGGCTTGATCCACGTGGGAGAAGTCCTTGAGATCCTGAACGATCTTGGTAACGCGGCTCAGGCCTTCCTGCGACTCTGCAACCAGTGAGGGGAGGTCGTCACGAAGAAATTCGATATCCGCTTTCTTGCGAGCCGCGGCGATGTCCTCGGGCACACCCGTTTCGTAGGCGGTGATGACGTTGAGCAACTGGCCGACGTAGGTTTTCAGTGTGCCGAGGTTGGAATTGACGAAGCCGACCGGGTTGTTGATCTCGTGGGCAACTCCCGCCGCCAGTTGGCCGATGGCGGCCATTTTTTCTGACTGGAGCAATTGTTGTTGCGCTTCTTCAACCTTGCCCAGCAACTCGGTCAATTCTTCCTGCTCTCTGGCCAACTGGATATTGGCTGCCGCCAGGTCGCTTGTTCTTTCCTTGACACGTTCCTCCAGGCTTACGTTGACCGCTGCCAGCGCCTGGTTTTGCTTGGAAAGAAGAGCATAAAGGCGGGAAAGGGCGCCGAGAAGTACCTTTGTGCCAGGATCCTCCGATCTTTTTTCTGCATCAAAGGCGGCACTTGGCGTCAAACCATTTTTAAGGTCGGCCATCTGTCTGGCCATGACCTGATCCTCTCCCAGGATATGCACCGTCAGCCAGGATGCAAGAAACCCATGCACAGCCTCAGCTGGCTTTTCAATGGAGGTACGGGTCTTCCAAAGTGCAACCAGCTGCTCAACAAATTGCCTGTGCTCAGCAACGTGTTGGTCGATATGGCGCTGGTCCACCTTGAGTTCGACCATCATTTTTTCTTCGTCAGCGAAATGTAGCCGTGCGTATTCTGCAAGCTGACGGAACAGCATTTGCAATCGCTCTTCAGTGACGTCGCCGAGCATCAGTTCATTGCCCAGTCCGTTGACCGCGTCAACGAGTTGCTTGTGCTGGGTATCGACGAGCGGAATGCCTGTGTCGAAGCGTGCGTCCCAAATAAAGGCATCCATTTTTAGTATTCTCCTGTCATCGGGCCCAGGACCCGAAGAATTTCGTCTGGGGTGGTAGCGCCGGCCTGCACGCGCTCGAAAGCATGGTGGACAATGCTGCGTAATCCTCGCTGCCGGGCTTGGCGACTGATTTCCAGAACGCTGGCACCGCTGCCGATACAGTCCCGCAACGGGTCATCGAGGGTCAATATTTCGTAAATGCCGACGCGACCTTTGTAACCGCTGCCGTGGCATGCGTCGCAGCCACGGCCGCGACGTATTTCGCCGATATCGGCGAAGACCGTCCCCAGGCGGGAGATGACTGCTGGATCTGGCGCCGCTGGCTGGCTGCAGTTCGGGCATACGCTGCGCACCAGGCGTTGAGCAATGATGCCTTCGAGGGCGGTGGCAACCACGTAGGGCTTGAGGCCGAGATCGAAGAGCCGTGCGATGGTGGCGACGGCCGAGTTGGTGTGCAGGGTTGAATAGACCAGGTGCCCGGTCAGCGCGGCATGAAAGGCGACTTCGGCGGTGTCGAAGTCGCGGATTTCACCGAGCAGGATGACGTCCGGGTCCTGCCGGAGCAGGGCGCGCAGGACTGCCGGAAAGGTCAGTCCGATCTTTTCGCGAATCAGTACCTGGCCAGCCATGTCGAGGTAGTACTCGACCGGGTCTTCAATGGTGACGTAGTTCTTGTCCGGCGTTGCATCGTGCTGGAGCAGTGAATAGAGGGTCGTCGTCTTGCCACTGCCGGTGGGGCCCGTAGCGAGGATGATGCCTTGCGGCTTGGCGACCATGTCGGTGACGCGACCCACGTCGCTGCTGGAGAAGCCGAGCTTGTCGATGGTATGGACCGTCGAGTTCCGGTCGAGGATACGCATGACGATCTTTTCGCCATTGATCGTCGGCAGCGTGGAGATGCGCAGGTCGACCATGCGCATCGGTGTTTTGACGGTGATGCGCCCATCCTGCGGCCTGCGCCGCTCGGAAATATCGAGTTCCGACATGATTTTGAGGCGGGAAACCAGAGACTGGTGCAGGTGGTGTGGAATATGAATCTTGTCGGCGAGAACGCCATCGATCCGGTAGCGCACGACGACGCTCTTTGTGCGTGGCTGGATGTGGATGTCCGAAGCCCCCAGACGGATGGCCTCGAGAATGATCGCATTGGCCAGCCGGATGGCGGGGGGTGCCTCGGTTTCGCGTAGCAGGTCTTCGAGCTTGGCCGCATCGTCGTCTTCGATGACGATCTCGATGCCTTCGTACGGATCGGGCGAACTGACCAGTGTTTCGAGTTCCTTGAAGTCGACTTCGCCGCCGCCGTAGATTTCATCGACCTTCTTGCGGATGGCTGCGATATCGGCCGTCACCGCATTGATGTCGAGCCCCGCCGTGAAACGGACTTCGTCGATCAGGCCCTCATCCAGCGGGTCGGCCATGGCCAGCATCAGCCGGCGCCCTTCGAGCTTGAGCGGCACAACACCCTGACGCAGGCAGAAGCTGCGCGGGATCAGGTCGGTCAGTGCAGCGTCGACGCGGAATTCCGGTAGCTGCACCTCTTCGATCATCATGTCGGTCTTGAGCAGCTCGCGAATGCGTCGTTCTGGCACCCAGTCCTTTTCGAGCAGCAGGGTGATCAACGGCTCCTTGCGCCGTTCCTGTTGCATGGTTAATTCCTGCAACTGGGTATCGGTCAGCAGGTTCTTTTTGTGCAGCATGATGCCGAGTCGACTGCGGTGAGTGGCTGCGAGCCTCGAGAGCGCCGTGATTTCCTTGGATTTGAGATCGTTTTCTGCGCGCAGGCTGCGGTTTCGGCTGATCAGGTCGAACTGCTCCAGCGCCAGGGCCACCGTCACCCTGAGATCGTCATCGTTCCATGGCTTGAGGATGAACTTGTAGACCGCACCTTCGTTGATGGCGCCCATCACCGCATCGGTGTTGGCATGGCCGGTGAGCATGATGCGGATGGTGTCGGGCGAGCGCTTTTTCACTTCCTGCAGGAACTGCGCGCCGTTCATGCCGGGCATCATGAAATCGGTGATGACCAGATGAATAGTGCCCGTGGCGAACTTTTCCAACCCTTCCTTGGCGGTCCAGGCGGTGATGACTTCGTAGTTCTCCTGGTAAAAAACGCGGCTGAGGGCTTTGACGATGCTCGGTTCGTCGTCGACGAAGAGCAGGCGATAGCGCGGCGGCGTGAGGTGGGTTGCCGGCGCCTGCGGTGCAGCGGTCTTGCCGGTAAAGAGTGAGGAGTAGTCGGTCATGACGGCGTCGGAAAGAACATGGTTACGGTGGTGCCGACATCGGGTTGGCTGTCGAGGCTGATGCGACCACTATGCGCCTGAATGACATTGCGCGCTGTCGCCAGTCCAAGCCCGACCCCTGAGCCGACCGGCCGTGTCGTATAGAACGGCTCGAAGGCATGCTCAAGTTGCTCCTTGGTCATGCCTACCCCGGTATCGTGGATACGGACGAGGATGCCCTCATCGTCCGCCTCGGAGGAAATCTTGACCTCGCCCGGTCGCCCGGCATCCTTGATGGCCAGAACGGCGTTGCGGATGACATTGAAGAAAAGCTGGTTGATGTGGCCCGGCAGACAAACGAAGCTGGGCAGCGGCAGCAAGTCGAACCGGAAATTGATGCCAGCGGGCAATTGCGTCTGCACCATGCTGACAGCTTCGTGCAGGCAGTTGTTGATGTCGGCATACTCTTCACTGGCGCGGTCGACGTTCGAAAATGCCTTTAAATCAGCCACGATGCGGGCGATGCGCTCCATACCCTTGGCGCTGTCGTGGAGAAGATCGATGCTGTCCTCGAGAATGAAGTCGAGGTCCAGCGCCTGCCAGCTGGCGGCCGCAGCGCCCTGGGCATTTTTCATTTCGGCGAACTTGCCGACATATTTCTCGAAGGTGCTCAGATTGCTGCGGACGAAACCGAGCGGGTTATTGATCTCGTGCGCCATGCCGGCAGCCAATTGTCCGACCGAGGCCAGTTTTTCCGCCTCGTAGAGCATCTGCTGACGTTCTTCCAGTTCCCCGACCTGTTTCTTGACGCGGGCGTCGAGCTCGGTCGAGAGCGTCTTGTAACGCGTTTCGGATTCGCTCAGTCGGGCATGTTCGCGCTTGAGTGACTCGAAGTCTTCGGCGACGGATTCGAGGTGCAGCGTCGATGCCATCTTGAAGCGGATCTGGGCGCGCAGCAGAACCAGCATCAGATTGCGGGCGGCGACCAGGGTGCTCGCCGGGGCGGAGCGGCTGAGCAGGTAGCCGATGGGCTCAAGCTCCAGGATCAGTGCTTCACGGCGGGCGTCGGGCGAGGGCTGACCCCAGAAGATTTTTCCGGCATCGTCGGTGATGGCGAAATCGCCACCGAGCAACTCGCTGAGTGCCGGGCCGATTTTTTCATGGCTGGTGGCATCAAGCAGCTCACCCAGTTGCCACTCACGGTCAAAGCCGAGCGTCATGCAGCTTTCCCAAACGCGCCAGCAATGAAGGCGTCTTCACTGAGGCCGTGTTGTGACTGCAATTCCAGTTTTTGGCCAAAATTCCGGTAGACCGCACGAAGCAGGTGTTCGAAGGTCAGTTCGATGCCCTGCCCGGTCAGGGCAACGGCAAAGACCAGTGGCCAGGGGGCGGCCGACCAGCGGTCACGGATTTCAGCCTCGGGAACGGCATTCGGCAGGTCGCACTTGTTGAACTGCACAACCATCGGGAGGTGCTCGAAATCAAGGCCGACCCGCGCGCAGTTGGCCGCCAGACTCTGGAAGGATTCGCCGTTGTTGGTTTCCTGGGCCCGGTCGGCATCGGCGACAAACACAACGCCATCGGCACGCGACAGAACCGCCTTGCGCGTGCCGTCATGGGCGACCTGCCCGGGCACGGTAAAGAGCCGGAACTTGATCAGCAAGCCGGATGGGGCGCGAAAACCGAGTGGCAGCAGATCGAAGAAAAGCGTGCGGTCGTCCTTGGTCTCCATGGTCATGAGCTCGCCCTTCAGTTCCGGGGCCAGCAGGTCATGCAGACGCAGCAGATTGGTCGTCTTGCCACTCTGCGCCGGGCCGTAATAGACCAGTTTGAAGGTCAGGTGTTGGGCATCGCTTTCGGGCATGGTGCGATCAGGCCTTGCTCTGAAATTCGGGATCGAGCACAACGGAGCCATCCGGGCCCCAGTTTACTTCAGTGATGCCGGGTTCGATGCTCTCCAGTCGCTCGGCTTCCATCTGTTCCGGCGTGATATCGCCCATTTCGAGGCGGACCAGATTGGCCAGTTGCCGGTTCTCCAGCATCAGGTCACGATGGGCGAGTGCCTGGCCGATGGCGGACATCAGGTCATAATCGTTCCAGGGCTTGCCGATGAAACGGTCGATGCCGACTTCGTTGACAGCGCGAACCAGCGCGTTGAGATCGGCGTAACCGGAAAGAATCAGGCGGGCTGCATCGGGCTGGATGGCTTTCGCCGCCTTGAGAAACTCGATGCCATCCATGCCCGGCATCCGGTAATCGCTCATGAACAGGTCGAACTCTTCATGTTTGGCCGCTTCCAGCGCCGCCGCCGGTGAATTGAAATCGGCAATTTCGAGCGTGTAGTTCTTCGTGCCATAGGTGCACGGCGCCAGTCGCAACACCCGCTTGAGGGACTTGAGGATGGAGTCCTCGTCGTCGACGATCAGGATTCGGCTCATTTTTCCTCCTGGCGAATGTAGAGCGTCAGCATATGCTGCTCGGAATGTTCCATCTTGACCAGTTGCGCAATGATTTCGGGAGTCAGTGCTGTGGCTTTGGCCAGAAGCAGATAGCCGTCCCGGTGCATGAGGTCCCGGCTCAATACCATGCCGCTCTTCAGGTGCATGGTGCGCAGGGGGGTTTCCGTGAAGCCGCTCTTCACCGTTTCAGAAAGTAGGGTTGCGAAGGCGTCTACCGCAGCAGGGTCGTAGCGCTTGCCGCGATTTTCGATCAGGAAATTCAGGGCTTCTGCCGGCTTCAAGGCACGCTGAACCAGCGTACCGATGAGCAGAGAGTCATATTCATTGACCACGTGGAGAATGCGGCTGCCCTGCGGAATGGCTATACCGGCCAGATGGTCGGGATAGCCGTTACCATCGTAGCACTCATGGTGATGGCGGACGAGAATGGCCGCTTCCTTGAACTTTTCGATGCCCATCAGGATGTTCTGGCCAATGACCGGATGCTTCATGACCTGTGCTCTTTGCTCTGGCGTCAGCGCATTGAAGGGCTTTGCCAACAAGTCGTCGGGCAGGCCCAGTTTGCCGATATCGTGCAACAGGCCGGCCAGCATGATGTTCTGGACCTCGGCCTCGGGCAGTTTGAGACGCTGGGCAACGCTGCGAGCATGTTCAGCCACCCGCCGGCCATGCCCGGACATCTGGCTGCCAGCGGGGCCGCTGCGCAGTTCGATCAGACCGGCAAAAACCTGAACGCTGGTCAGAAAGGCTTTTTTCAATTCACTGTGGGTTTGCTCGACAAAACTCAATGCCTGGCGCAGTTCGGCCGTCCGGTCAGCGACCTTTTGCTCAAGGCTGGCATTCAATTCCTTCAACTGGTCATTCTGCGCCTGGGTCAGCGACGTGAGGCGCTGGTTTTCACGCTTCAGGTTCTGATGCTCGATGGCTTCGCCAACAATGCTGACGATCTCGTTGTCATCCCAGGGCTTGGAAATGTAGCGATAGATCTCGCCCTGATTGATTGCGGCCACGGTCGACGTAATGTCGGCATAGCCGGTGAGCAGGATGCGCATCACGTTCGGCCAGCGACTGCGCACCTCTTTCAGAAAGGTGGCACCGTCCATTTCCGGCATGCGCATGTCGGAAATGACCAGATCGATCTGTTCCTTTTCGAGCACTTCAAGGCCCGCAGCACCGCCTTCGGCAATGAAAATGCGGTAGCCGTGCGGCCGGAACAGGCGACGCAGCGCGGAAAGTATGCCCGGTTCGTCATCGACGAAAAGCAGGGTGGGAGGGGCTGTCGCCTCGCTCATTTTGAAGTCTCCGAGTCTTTTGTTTCAACGTTCCGTGGCGGCGTGATCGGCAGCACAAGACGGAAGGTGGTGCCCTGCCCCTCGATACTCTCGACCTCGATCCGGCCGCCATGTCGTTTGACTATACCGTAGGACAGCGAAAGTCCCAGCCCCGTGCCCTTGCCAACCGGCTTGGTCGTGAAGAAAGGGTCGAATATCCGGTTAATGTGCTCCGGCGCGATGCCTTTGCCCGTATCGCTGATTTCAACACAGATACTGTCGTCACCGTGCCGACTGGTGCGAATGGTGATCGTGCCCTGCGTTTCAATGGCGTGGCCGGCATTGACCAGCAGGTTCATGAAAACCTGGTTAAGTTGTGAAATCAGGCAGAAAGCATGGGGAATATCGCCATACTCCTTGACCACTTTGGCTTTGTACTTCAACTCGTTCCAGACAATGTTCAGCGTCGAGTCGATGCCCTGATGCAGATCGGCTTCCTGCCATTCCTGTTCGCCGACACGCGAGAAATTCTTGAGGTCCTGCACTATCTTGCGGACCCGGCCAAGGCCATCCTTCGACTCGGCGATCAGGCTGAAAATGTCGCCCTTGAGGAAGGCGAAATCGTGCTGCTCCAGCAAGCGCCGGACTTCCTCGTCGTGGGGATTCGTTTCGCCCGTCTTGCAGAGCAGGGTGTCGTACGCGTTGATGATGGCCATCAGGTCGTGCACGTAGCCATCCAGCGTCCCCAGATTGGAATGGACAAAACCGATCGGGTTGTTCAGTTCATGGGCAACTCCCGCCGCCAACTGTCCGATTGAGGCCATTTTTTCCGACTGCATCAATTGGTTGTTGGCCTCTTCAAGGCGCTTGTTGAGCTTTTTCTGCTGCTGGAGCGCATCATTCAGCTCGGACTGCTGGCGCCTGCGCTCAGTAATGTCCGTCAGAACGCCGCTGAAGAATTCGGGGGCCCCAGTATCGTTGCGTTGAACGATTGTGCGGTCGACTACCCAAATGACCCGATTTTCAGCTGTCAGGATGCGATACTCCTGCTCGTATTCCGTTGCGCCTGACGCGCAATGGCGAGCTACCTCATCGCCGATGCGCTGCAGGTCGTCGGGGTGAACCATGTCGGCGAACACGGGTTTGCCGGACTGGAGGTCGTGAGCCTTATAGCCCCATTGCGCCACGTTTTCCGAAACAAAGACAACTGGCCAGCCATCGGTCGCGGCCCAGCGGAAGCAGACCGCCGGGCTGGCATTCACCACCTGTGTGGCAAGGCGCAAGGCATTTTCCGAGCGCTGGCGGCACACGATGCGCCAGATCTCACTACCAATCAACTGTACGGTTTCGACATCGAAATCCGTGTAATCAGAGGCCTTGTTACCAACGCCCGTCATCATGCGGACTTCGCCCTCCTCCAACACCGGAACGCTGAGCAGGCGGGTCAGGGCAGAATGGCCGGCGGGAAGACCCTGTTTGTTCGGGGCGTTGGCATAGTCATTGACGATGACAGGCATTTTTTGACGTGCCGCATCGGCCCAGATGCCTGCTTCGGAGAGCGGGTAGTGGTTGTCGAACGCGGCCGTGCAGTATTTCTCCAGTGTGCTGCTCGACCAGGCAGCCAGTTCGATGGTTTCGCCATCGACATTGACGAAGTGCATGAAGGCAATAATGCTCTGCGTCAGCTCTTCGGCCCGTTCCAGCGCAAATTGCATGAGCGCTTTCTCGGAAAGCTCCTCGGCTTTTTTCGGCAATTCCAGCAAGACGGCTGAACGACGGACTTGTTGGGAAAGTTGCAATTCTGTGCTTCGGCGCTCGGTGACATCCATGCTGATGCCGCCCAGGTCTGCGCTGCCGTCGTCGCGCGGGATGACAAACTTGATACTTTCAAAGACTCGCCCGTCACGGGAATATTCGATGCACTCCGTGACGCCGGTGGCGAGTATGCGGGCATCGTCAGCTACGATTTTCTCGCCGAGCTCCCCGGGAAATAGCTCGCTTGAGAGTCGCCCCAGTACTTCTTTCTCCTCGACTCCGAAGCGTTCCTGATAGCCTTTATTGGTCAACAGGAGGCGGGAATCCGAGGTTTTGACGTAGGCGCTGCCGGGAAGGTGGTCTATAAAACGCTGCAGCATATTGCTTGAAGCATTCCGCGCGGCTTCGGCAACAATCCGGACGCTAATGTCCTCGACGATGGCCACCAGAAAATCAACGCGCCCATTCGGCTTGCGAACAGCGCGCATGGAAATGGCGGTATGAACGATGGAGCCATCTTTCCCGATCAGGCGCTTGTTGATCGCATAGCCAGCAGATTCGCCATTGATAACTGCTTCCAGATTGGAGATGTCATTCGCCAAATCATCAGGGTGCGTGTGGGCTTGCCAGTCGGTCAACATCAATTCGCCGGCGTCGTAACCCAGCATGTGACAGAGCATCGGGTTGACCGAGATCCAGATCTTTTCTGGCGAAATCATGGCGATGCCCACCATGGCATGATCGAAAATGGCGCGGAAGCGCTCATGCTCCATCTGCTCCCGCATCCGCAAGCGCAACAATGCCAGAATGACAAGTCCGGAGAGCAGCAGCAGCCCGACTGCCAGGAGCCATCTCTCGATTCTTCCCTGGCTTGTCATGGCAGCCAATGTGTCGCGCTCCAGGTGGGAAACAACAAGCCAGCGATACTGGTTTTGCGAGGGATCGTTTGTCGATGCGCCGTCCGGCAGTTCAGTAAGAAGTGGATAGACGCTTTCAAATGTCCACAGTCCGTTTTCGTCGGTGAACTGTCCGTTCCGGTCGATCATTCGCGCCCAGCTGGCTGGATAGCGATGGGCTAACGTGCGCGTCGCATCGTTGAACATAAAGCCCCATGCATCGTCCGGATTGGCCGCATGCAACCAATAGCCGGCATCGTTTACAAGCGAGACATGGCCGTTGCCCCCGCCGCTGTCGGCGACGAAGCGATCTAACATCGCCTTGCCAATAAAATTGATGATGACGATACCTTTTTTGACCCCGTGACGGTCTGCAACGGGCATCGCGAGGCGGAGCATCGGCTTGTGGGGTACTTCGATCGCTCCGTTTTCGATATTCAGGTCAAGGGGCGAAACATAAATCTGCCCGGCAGCCATTTTCATGGCATCCGAAAAATAGTACCGGTCTCCCTTGTTCTGGAGCTCGTTTCGCGGCACCAGTCTGGGCTGGCCGTTACTCCTGTCAGCTCGGACGATTTCCTGACCGCTGGCATCGATCCAGCGCAGCTGGTCATAGACCTTCTTGGTCTCCAGCAGCGTCGGAAAATTGACTTCAAGTCGTTCAGTCTCGGGTGAGGCCGGATTGTTGACCACTTGCTGCATGGCAAAGTGCTGGGAAATGAAACGCAGGTCGCCAGCTATCGACTCGAGGTGGCGGAGCAGTGAAGAACTGCCCAAGCCAACGTCGAGCATTTCCTTGTTTTTGATGTTGCCGAGCAGGCGAGCATTTTCGCTGTGGTCGTAGTACCCGGTAGCGCCGAGAATCAACACTGCGGCGAGCAGGAAGCGACTGAGAAAGCTGGCCAGCAGGCTGGGTTTCATGGTCAGGTTTTGGCGATCCGGAAGGCTTCGCGTATCTGTTCGCGCAGCGTGTCGTCATCCCAGGGTTTGGTAAGAAACTTGTAGATGGCACCGCGATTGATTGCGCCTGTCACCGACTCGAGATCGGTGTAGCCGGTCAGCACGATCCGGATGGTGTCGGGGTAGAGCTGGCGGACCCTGGCAAAGAACTCGGTCCCTGACATGTCGGGCATGCGCTGGTCGGAGAGGATGACCTGGACCGGATGCTTGGCCAGAAGCTCAAACGCTTCGGTGGGTGACTTGGCGGTCAGGATATTGAAGCCCTCTCTGCGTAGCAGGC
>OCTV010000677.1_pt1 | contig 13179 bp, 6 predicted proteins | sample 1539101 | NCBI WGS metagenome assembly OCTV01 (sample SAMEA3991422, study PRJEB22521) | metagenome | biome: anthropogenic terrestrial biome; feature: sewage plant; material: sludge | place: Sweden | collected 2012-09-26 | reverse complement strand
AAACTAAAATCTTCTACACAAAATGAAGCCATAGTAGATCCGTAAATAATTGCAGTTTTCATATTTTGAAAACTAATATCATCTGTTCTGGCCAAATATCCTACCATACCCCCTGCAAAACTATCTCCTGCGCCAGTTGGGTCAATGACATCTGCAACAGGCAAACCTGGAGCAAAAAATATTTTATCATCATGAAATAATAAAGCACCATGTTCTCCTTTCTTAATAATCAAAAATCTCGGGCCAAAACTATGAATTTTTGCTGCTGCTTTTACCAAAGATCGTTCACCTGATAATTGGCGTGCTTCTTCATCATTAATGGTTAATACATCTACCTTGGCAATAACTTCCATCAATTTTTCTAGTGCAATGTCCATCCAAAAATTCATAGTATCTAAAACAACCAATTTGGGTTTAGTTGTTAATTGATCCAAAACTGAAAGTTGAATATCCGGTGTAAGATTGCCTAACATGATATATTGACTCGATTTATAAGCATCCGGCAATATTGGATTAAAGTCTGCTAACACATTAAGATCTGTGGTTAATGTATCACGACCATTCATGTCGTGATGATATCTTCCTGACCAGTAAAAAGACTTTTTACCTGGAATTCTAACCAATCCATCCATAGATACTCCTCTATTTTGTAATTGATTTACCTCAGATTCCGGAAAATCATCTCCAACTATAGACACTAAATTTATATTGTTACACCAATAGGAAGCAGCCCAACTAATATAGGTACAAGCACCCCCAATGACCTTTTCAACCCTTCCATATGGCGTTTCTATGGTATCAAAAGCCATGGTTCCAACAGTAAGTATACTCATTAATAAAAATTTTTAGATGACAATAAAAAAGTCTTGCAATATGCAAGACTTTCACTTTTTATGCGCCTCTTCTTGGGCTCGAACCAAGGACCTGCGGATTAACAGTCCGACGCTCTAACCAACTGAGCTAAGGAGGCTTATTAAAACGGACTGCAAATATAAACCCAATGTGCAATTCCGGAAAAAAAATCTACTCTGAACTAAGACTTGCCTGAATTAAGGCCCGATTCATCCGTGCTATATTTTCAAGGCTGATCTCTTTAGGACATTCTGCTTCACAGGCTCCTATATTACTGCAAAAGCCAAAGCCTTCAGCATCCATCTGCTTAACCATATCTTGTGTCCGCCTCAGATGTTCGATTTTACCTTGTGGCAACAATCCCAAATGTGAAATTTTAGCAGCTGTAAACAACATAGCCGAACCATTTGGACATGCTGCAACACACGCCCCACAACCAATACAAGCAGCCGCATCAAACGCTTTAGAAGACTGCTCTCTAGAAACCGGTATCGCATTTCCATCCTGTGCCTGACCTGTATTTACCGAAATAAAACCACCTGCCTGGATGATGCGATCAAAAGCAGAGCGGTCCACCACCAAATCCTTAACAACAGGAAACGACCTCGCACGAAATGGTTCAATGACAATATCATCTCCATTTTTAAAATAGCGCATATGCAATTGACAGGTTGTAGTCCCTCCATTTGGTCCATGGGGTCTTCCATTGATCACCATACTGCAAGCTCCACAAATTCCTTCTCTGCAATCATGATCAAAAGCTACCGGATCTTTTTTTGCATCAATTAATTGTTCATTCAATACATCCAGCATTTCTAAAAAAGACATGTGCTCATTTGCAAGCACTTCGTAATTTTCAAAAGCACCTTTTGCTTCACTATTTTTTTGACGCCAGATTTTTAAATTAAGTTTCATGAGGATGATTTAATGATAGAAAACTGAATTGGTGAATTACGAATTACGAAATACGAATTACGAGATTTCAATTCGTAATTCGTAATTTATAATTCGTAATTACTTATAGCTTCTGCTTGCAATTTTTACATTTTCAAATTCCAATTTTTCTTTTATTAATTCCGGTTCTTGTTCGAGATCAGGCCAAAACCAAGCTGCAACGTATGCAAAATTTTCATCGTCGCGTAAAGTTTCACCTTCACCCGTTTGGTATTCTTCCCTAAAATGGCCACCGCAAGATTCATTTCGATGCAAGGCATCTACAATCATCAGTTCGCCCAATTCAATAAAATCTGCAACACGACCTGCTTTTTCCAATTCTGGATTAAATTCATTTGTTGATCCTGGTACGAATACATCTTTCCAAAAATCCGTGCGCAATTCCTGAATCAATTTTCTGGCTTTTTGCAATCCTTCTGCACTTCGTGCCATTCCGCAATAATCCCACATAATTTTTCCAAGACGGCGATGAAAGGATTCAACAGATGTATTTCCTTTGATGCCAATCAATTGATTTAATCGTTGTTGAACCTTTTCTTCTGCACTTATAAATGCAGCATCATTCGGATCAATTTTTGCAGTGCGGATATCTTCTGATAAAAAATTACCAATGGTATAGGGCAACACAAAATAACCATCGGCAAGTCCTTGCATCAAAGCCGATGCACCCAGGCGATTGGCTCCATGATCAGAAAAATTGGCTTCTCCCGTTGCAAATAAACCCGGAATATTGGTTTCCAAATTATAATCTACCCACAGTCCACCCATCGTATAATGGACAGCAGGATATATTTTCATCGGTGTTTTATATGGATTTTCACCAGTAATTTTTTCATACATTTCAAACAGATTGCCGTATTTTTCTTCGACCTGTTTTTCACCCAATGAACGAATGGTTAATTCATCGGGATTGTGTAAACCCAAAACATGTGCTTTTGATTTTCCATATCGTTGGATCGCGGCAGTAAAATCAAGATAAACCGCAAGTCCGGTAGGACTTACACCCAAGCCTTTATCACATTCCACTTTTGCAGCACGGGAAGCCACATCTCTGGGAACTAAATTTCCAAATGCAGGATAGCGACGTTCTAAAAAATAGTCACGATCCGATTCTAAAATATCATTTGCTGATTTTTTTCCATTCCGAATGGCTTCAGCATCCTCTTTTTTGGCTGGTACCCAAACGCGACCATCGTTTCGAAGCGATTCAGACATCAGCGTCAATTTGGATTGATAATCGCCAGATACCGGAATACACGTTGGATGAATTTGTGTAAAACAAGGATTTGCCAAATAGGCTCCCTGGCGCACTGCTTTCCAGATGGCAGTTGCATTAGAACCCATAGCGTTGGTAGATAAGTAAAAAACGTTTCCATAACCGCCCGTTCCTAAAACCACACAATGCGCTCCAAAACGTTCTAGTTTACCATTCAATAAATTACGCGCTATGATGCCTCTGGCTTTCCCATCAATTAAAACCAATTCCAACATTTCATGGCGATTGTACATTTTTACATTCCCCAAAGAAATTTGTCTGCTCAACGATTGATAAGCGCCAATTAATAATTGTTGTCCGGTTTGTCCTCTTGCATAAAAGGTACGACTCACCTGAACCCCTCCAAATGAACGGTTCTCCAACAAGCCTCCATATTCTCTGGCAAAAGGAACCCCCTGTGCTACGGCTTGATCTATAATGGCTGCACTGACTTCGGCCAAACGATACACATTGGCTTCGCGCGCACGATAATCCCCTCCCTTGATTGTATCATAAAATAAACGATAGACACTGTCTCCATCATTCATATAATTTTTAGCAGCATTGATTCCACCTTGTGCAGCGATGCTGTGTGCTCTTCTGGGACTGTCATGAAATGTAAAACAATGGACCTGGTAACCCAATTCACCCAGACTGGCAGCTGCTGCAGCTCCTGCCAATCCAGTGCCCACCACGATGATGTCTATTTTACGTTTATTGGCCGGTGATACTAAAGGTACTTTAGATTTATAACTGGTCCATTTCTTATCAAGCGTTCCTTCCGGTATTTTTGATTGGATGGTTTTCATATTCAATTAAGCCTGCGTTAAATAAATATAGATCGGTAAAATTGCAAATCCCAATGGAACTAAAATAGCATACAGCCATCCAAGAGTCCGAATGAGTCCGTTGTATTTTTTATGATTAATTCCCAATGATTGAAATGCTGAATGAAATCCATGGATTAAATGCATCGCAATGAATATCATAGAAACAGTATAAAAAATTACATACCCAATATTTTTATACACTTCAACAACCGGAGTATATAAATCCTGATAATCATGATCATGGCCCGGATATTGTAAAACAGGAACAGCCCCTAATTTCATTTGCAACCAAAACTGATACATATGTATCACTAGAAATACTAAAATTAAAAGTCCCAAATGAATCATATATCTTGCAAAAAAACTGTCACTGGTATTTGTTGAAACCGCATACTTGCTTCCTTTGGCTTTTCGATTTACCCAAGCCAGATAGATTCCCTGAATGCTGTGAAGTATAATGGTAAAATATAATGAATACGAAATCAATTTAATCAGCGGATTGTGCGTCATAAAATAGGTGTACAAATTAAATTGCATGCCCTGATCATCTCTGAGCAATTGCAAATTACCCAATAAGTGTACGATCAGGAAAAGCATTAAAAAGATCCCGCTCAGACTCATGACCACTTTCCGGCCGATCGATGATCGAAATAAAAAATCAATGAACCATTTCATAGATTAGACTGGTTTTCAGCGGCAAAGCTATGATGGAAATGCCAATAATGGAATGCCAAACTGCATTATAATTGAAGCCAGCAACAACGTAAAAAAACCAAATAATAAAATTAATTACTGAGATTGTACCTAATAAAAATTTGGAATTTCAGGCATTTGCTTAAATGGCTTGTTCGAGGTCTGCTATCAAATCACTTACATCCTCCACACCAATACTTAATCGAATCAAACTGTCGGTAAGTCCATTGGCGAGCCGATCCTCTTTTGGAATTGAAGCATGGGTCATGCTGGCAGGATGACCGATTAATGATTCCACCCCTCCAAGGGATTCTGCACAAGCAAAAATTTTGGTTTTTGAAAGGATGCCTTTAGCCGTTTCAAATTGACCATCTTTCAAATCAAATGAAATCATTGCTCCAAAATCATTCATTTGTTTTTTGGCTATCACATGTCCAGGATGATCTTCAAACCCCGGAAACAGGACTTTAGAGATTTTGGGATGTTTTACTAAATAATTAGCAATCTGCCTTGCATTATCGCATGAACGTTGAACTCTTAAATGGAGGGTTTTAATGCCTCGCAATACTAAAAAACAATCCATCGGACCCGGAACGGCCCCACTGGCATTTTGGATGAATTTAAGTGCCTCGTACAATTCTTTGGTCTTGCTGATGATCGCACCATGGACCACATCGGAATGTCCTCCTAAATATTTTGTAGCTGAATGCAACACTAAATCTGCACCTAAGTCTAAAGGTGTTTGTAAATATGGAGAAGCGAAGGTATTATCAACACAAACTAAGATATTTCGTTGTTTAGCGATTTGGCAGATGGCAGCAATGTCAACAATATTTAACATTGGATTTGTTGGCGTTTCTATCCAGATCAATTTGGTGTTGTCTTTAATTTGGGATGCAACAAACTGAGCATCTTGCATGGGTATAAATCTGCTATCAATTCCAAATTGTTTAAATATTCGCACAAGCAAGCGATACGAGCCTCCATACAAATCGTTTGTTGCGAGCACTTCATCTCCACTTTTCAATAATTTAATGACTGCATCCATAGCGGCCAATCCGCTGCCAAAACAAATTCCACCAAAACCATTTTCGAGTGCTGCCAAATTTTCCTCAAGGACTTGTCGGGTTGGATTTTGAGTGCGTGCATATTCAAATCCTTTATGATTGCCCGGGCCATCCTGAACATAGGTAGACGTTTGAAAAATTGGAGTCATGATTGCCCCTGTTGAAGGATCCGGATGTACTCCTGAATGAATCACTTTCGTATTGAATTTCATTAATTTTATTATTAATGGTTTAAATAAAAAAAACCACAAAGCTTATAGTAAACTTTGTGGTTTATAAGTCTAGAGTATGAATTACTGTTTATGGAGAATATCAAATAATAAGGTTTTATTATCTAAAATTACCTGTACAAAATAATTTCCAGCCGAAAGGTTTTGAATTGCGATCGGTTGATTTTGATTCCTATTAAAATTACCTGAATCCACTGTCTTCCCTTCTGCATTAATCAAAGTATAAATTGCCTGATCATAATCAATTCCGTTGATTTCCATTTGAAAAAAATCAGTCGCTGGATTTGGAGTTAAGATTAGTTTTGGAATTATCTTTTCTATAGTTTCACCTGCAACCAATTCTTGTTTATGAAGGAAGCGAATGGTCGTATCATTTTCTATTCCTGTAAAAATGGATTCTGTTTCACTGATTGTAAACTCAGCAACCGGACCAACAATTCCAGAAGCATACCAATGATGGTATTCAAAGGTAGAACTACCGAATGGTATTCCCGAAACGGTGATTTCTGTAATTTGCTTTGTTTTAACTTTTAATACAGGGTAAGTTCCTTCGTTAGTGGTTAGCATTCCCCATCCATCTGCATTTGCATTGGATTGAATTTCAATTTTTCCTGTGGTTGTCCCCTGAGTTACGTCAGCTTCTGTTCCATTTTGAAAATTTTGTCCAAAATTTAATGGAAATGGAACAAAAATATATTTGTCTTTCCATACTATGGTTGTGCTGGTATCGTAAGAACCCAACCAATAAACTCCGTTACTATTCACTTCTACCATGGTAAAGCTTGTGTCTGGCTCATCCAGATCTATAGATGCCATATTTGCGGTAGGAAATAGGTTTTTAAATGGATACGCATCAATAGAAATAAAACCTTCATTATATCCGTCCACGTCCGGACCTGTAACATTCCATGTTTTATCTGAACCTGCTTGAGTCAAGGCATTTAAATCGATCCCCTGAAGATTTTCAAGAAATTTATATTCTGATTTGTGACCCGGTTTTGGTGCATTGGCCGAGGTATAGCTTATTTGCGAAAACGTAATTCCGCATAAACTCAGTGCTAAAAATGTAAAAAATGACTTCATAGGCTGTTTTTATAATTATTTAAGAGTAAGCTGAATTTTGAACTGGTGCTTACGTATATTTTGTGCAAATATCTTAAAAATATCTATCCAAATCTAGCATTTTACAAAACTGTTTACCGAATCACTACAAAATCCTTCATCAATACCGTATCTCCGGATTTTAAAATAAGACGATAATGACCCGTTATAAATGAATGAATATCTACTTTTAAAGAATGCTGACATTCTTCCAAACTGTTTACCAATAGCTCCCTAACTAAATTTCCTTGAAAATCATAAAATCTTAAATAAGCAGGAAACGCTTCAAGCCCCTTGAGTTCGATATACAGTTCATTACTCGCAGGCACTGGGTAGATATCCAGATATTTTTTATGTTTGATTTCCCCTTGCAATTCACCATCCTGATTCGGTATGTCTGCAAAATCAAATGCATGATTTGAATTATTGAGATCCGCTTTCCCTTTCAGTGTCGCACCGGTTGGAATCTTACTTTCTGCGGCATTAATTCCTTTAATGGTGGTTCCACTGATTAAATTCAGATTATTTGTAGTCCCTGATCCATGCAGATGGGTAACATCTGAATCGTACAAAGGATCATTTGTCATAAATGGAGAACCAAATGAAAATCCAGAAAGATTTTCAAACTTTACATAATAAGTTCCTGGTGGAACACAATCAAATGAATAATATCCATCGATTGAAGGGGTTCCTGGTTTAGGACCTGTCAATTGAACTGCGTATAAAGTTTGATTTAAATTGTTGTACAAACGCACCAGTAAACCATTGATTCCGCGTTCAGAAGGGTTGTAAACTGAATTGTAATTTACGTCATTCCAAACCGTTCCGGAAATAGATGCACATTGATACAAGCCCCCATCTAAATTGGGGTTTAATGAATTGATACTTAAAATTAAATTAGCACTGGTATTTAATCCGTTGCTGTTATCAATATCACTGTCTGTTAAATCAGTATCTGCATTTGGAATTGTGAATTTGAAATTTGCTGGTGGATTGACCTTCACATAATAGGTACCGGATTTTAATTTAGAAAACAAATACCGGCCATTTTGATCTGTCAATGTAGTTTTCAATTGGGCTTTACTTACTGCATCATAAAGTAAAACCTGAACATTTTTAATTCCTGGTTCGCCTAGTTCTTGTACTCCATTTCCATTTTTGTCTTCCCAAATAAATCCGCCTAATGATAAAAATGGAACAATGGCAACATCCAAACTGTCATAATTTGTGCCTGAATTAATAAGCACCGATTGACTGACTCCTGTTGACCCCACATCGCTGTCAATTTTACGATTTGTCCCTATCATTCTTTTACCAAAATAATAATTTGTAGCTGCTGTGCCCAGCTGTACAAAAATGAAATATTGCCCTGGATTCAAATTAGTAAATTCATAGAGTCCATTTGCATCCGTGGTATCCTTTGCAATTAAACCACCGATTACATTGTATAAACAAACAACTACATTGGGCATTCCAAGTTCTAATGGATCCTGCAGGCCATTATCATTTAAATCTCTCCAAACAAAATCGCCAATTCGAGCAACCACATCAAACCCTTCCACATCGTGATCATCCTCATCGGTATTGTCTAATTTAAAATGACCGGAAATATTATTATTGTCTACTGAATTTTGAAATACGGATCGTTCTTTGACTGTATTAGAACCTAGATTTGAATCCGCATCAATGATGTTCATTCCCTGGAATCCTTCTGCGCTATATACTTCTGCATAATTTAACCAACTATCTGATTTACGAATTGCCGGATTGATATATCTTAAGTTTAAGAAAATGCAGAAGCTATCATTTGGCAAAATCGTAATTTGGATTGTTGTAGTTAAGACAGAGTCATTTAGTTTAATCCAACTACTATTTAACATGGGATCAAATTCAAATCCATTTGGAAAATAATCACGAACAATCACATTCGATATTGGGGTATTTCCCTGATTGTAAACGGCCAATTTAAAATTGATTAAATCTCCATATACAAAGGGTCCGGAATTCGTAATTGTTTTCCTTAATGCAACATCTTGAATCAATGGGAGTGCAATATCAGATGCATCTGCATCATCCAATCCATTTCCACCGAGAAAATCATCAAATGGAGAAAATGGAATTCCTCCATTGTCATTGCCAGGTATGGTATCATACTGACTGTCAACATCCTGAATTAAACTGCTGTGAACCCCCTTGGCATCTGAAATTTCTGCAATGTTTAACCAACTCAATGCACCAGTTACTGAAAGCGGATTTATTTTGAATTTAATTAATACATATGCACTGTCTTCTGGAATTACTGGACCAGGTAATATGGTCTGCATCAAAGTTCCTGTAATAAACCAGCCTGGATTAATTGCAGGTAAAAAGCTGTATCCTGGACTCATGTAATCACTGATCAAAATTTGATAGGCAGTATCGCATCCTTGATTTACCACGGTAATTTTGTAGGTAATCGTATCTCCAAATTTAGTACCGTTTGCCATTGGCAAGGTCTTTTTTAAAGCAAGGTCAAATTTTGGACAACGCACAGTTATTGTTTGATTGGCTGTATTCGTATTGCCGCAGTCATCGGTCACCAACCAGGTTCTGATGATTGTACCAGAACCATTGCATCCGGTCAGATCAATAAGATCATCATAATCAATTTTTGGCCATCCGCAATTATTAAAAAGGATGCTGGCATCTCCTGTAATACTTAAATCATTATAGTTTTGGGTACATGAAATTGTAACATCTGCTGGTGGTAAAAACACAGGTCGGCTGGTATCCTGCACTGTGATCGTTTGAACACATACCCTGCTGTTGTTGCATAAATCAGTTGCTGTCCAGCTTCTTTGGATCTGGTAATTATAAATACAAGTACCATCCACCCGATTGTCAGCATGACGTAATACCACAAATTGTCCACCGCAATGATCAGAAGTCTGGGGAATACCAGTTTGGCTGGTATCTGAAGGAGCTTCACAATTAATTGTCAGGGAAGGCGGACAGGTAATCGCTGGACCCGTTAAGTCTTCAACTGTAATTAACTGGGTACAAAATGCCTCATTGCCACAAGCATCGGTTGCCTTATAAATCCGATTGATTAGAAACCTGTTTGTACAAATAAAATCACTGATTGAATCTTTATGATGAATAACACCTACATTGCCACCACATCCGTCTGTTGCAGCAATTGCCATTGCATTTGCCGGGGGCACTTCACCAGCACATAAGACTGTTTCATTTCCTGGACAACTAATACTTGGAAGTGTAAGATCGTTGACGGTAAGCATTTGAGTGCACAGTTGGGTATTCCCACTTAAATCAGAAACCCGATAGGTTCTTGAAATCGTAAACCGATTTGGACAAATTTGATTTGAAATGACATCCCCATTAAAATTGACATTTACCTGACCGACGCAATTATCATTTGCAATTACATTTCCTATGTCAGCCATTGGAACATCTCCTGCACAATTTAAATTTACATCCCCAGGGCAAATGATTGTTGGTGGAATTAAATCGCGGACTGTAATTTGTTGACTACAGGTAATTGAATTGTTGCTTCCATCGGTTGCCCGATAGGTACGTGTAATAATATAATTATTTGCGTTTATAAAATTGTTTACAACATCACTTAAAAATAACACGGTTACCGTCGAACTGCAATTATCAGAACGCAATAACAAATTTGGATCCGGTGGAGGTACTAATTCCGCACAATTAATTGTCAGATCGATGGGGCAGGTAATACTAGGAGGAACATCATCCAAGATAAAAATCTGTTGTGTGCATTCAACAAAATTGCCACAGGTATCTGTTGCGCGATAGGTACGCAAAGTGGTATATTTATTTTCACCTGTTTGATTGGTGATGATATCAGATATATGATTTACCCGAACAGGATTTGTACAAAAATCAAATGCAAATGGTGCATTCACATTGGCAGGAGGTACATTTCCTGAACACATTACAGTAATATTTGTTGGGCACGTGAGGATTGGTGCCACGTAATCTGCTACAATAATTGCTTGGGTACAAGTTGAAGTATTTCCACAAAGATCTGTTGTTTTAAAACTCCTGAAAATACTAAATCGATTGAGGCAAGTTTGTCCTGTTAAAACATCATTCATGTGTTCTACGGTCACTAATCCCCCACATGCATCGTTAGTTAAAACTGCATTTTTACTGTCCATAATGCTTGGCACATCTTTCGAACAACTGATAACAGAAGTAGAAGGACAATTTACATCCGGTCCGGTTTGATCATTGACACTGATTGTTTGTGTGCAATAATTACTATTCCCACAAATATCATTTGCTTGATATATTCTTGCGACAGTAAATCGATTCGGACAAGATTGGTTATAAATACTGTCCTTGACATGACTAATTGTAAACATTCCGGCACAGTTATCCGATGGGATTACACTGTTTAAGTTTAACGAAGGAATTAAATTTGCACAGCTAACATTTAAATTTAAAGGACAAGTCAAAACCGGTCTGGTTGTATCCTGAATGGTGATGGTCTGAATACAAGTTGCCGTGTTTGCGCATAAATCAGTTGCAGTCCAGGTTCTGGTCAGCGTTTTATTATTCTGGCAATTCCCGTTTGTATATAATTCATGAAATAAAATACTTGCAGGAACCGGATTACAGTTGTCCGATCCAGTCGGTATTCCCGTATTCGCCGGTGCTGTAGAAGCATCACAATTTATAGTAATATCAACAGGGCAAAAAATTATTGGTCTGGTCGTATCAACTACTTTATAATTCAAAACACAATTTACTGAATCGGTACCAGATTTAATTTTATAGGTTCGTGTTAATCTGCTGGTATCAAATGCGCATCCGGCACCTACATTCCAGCTATCGGTATTTGAAAAACTTAAAACTCCGCAATAACTATTGATCGTGCCACCTAATCCTATAAATCCTGCTTCATTCGTAATTGCAGTTGGAACATCCGGTCTGCAAGGATAAATGACATTGCTGGATTGTGGACAACCCACAGTCAATACAGGGCTGACTCCACTTACAGTTTGCGTACAAGTTCCCCCGGCAGAAATTGTAAAATTGTAATTTGAACCAATAGGATATACCAGGTTAATCACACCATTGACAACCGGATTGGGATCTGCTATGTTTGTAAATTTTAATGGATTCGGATTTGTTGAAATGGAGCTTGCCAAACCCGTATTGTCAGTAACAGTAAATGTGCCGTTTATGCCGCTGACATAGCTTGTAACAGTATAGGTATTAATTGCATTGCAAATTGCTTTTGTAGAATCAACATAGAGTAAACATGCATCCGCATTACCACAGCCCAATCGCGCTTTAAAATTTACAGAAAAATTTGCTGGATTGCAATTGCTCTGATCCCAGATTGCGAGATATAAATTGCTGGTTTTACTAAATACTGGAGTTGCTTTTGTCAACCAGGAAGTATTAAATTGATTTCCGCAAGCATAAAGTTTTAAATTGGAACAATTACCAGACAAGCTGTCAGGACCACTTACACTTTGCGTGGGATTGAGAGAATAATACAAAGCCCAACCAATATTATCTGAAGTTTCAACCTGAAAATCATAGCTACCAGCTAAAGCGCGCACATCAAAATTCAACCAAATAATTTTACATCCCAAGCCAGGTGTTGAAACGGCCACAGCATTTCCGGTTGTTGGGTTAAAACAAGTAATTTGAGATAAATCGATTGTAAATTGAGAAGGATCATACGTACAGGTTCCTGGACCAATATTCGTTTGGCTACTGGCAGAACCGGAACAACTTATAATACCATGCGCACTGGGAGCCATAATACCATCATCAATTGATCCATCCGAATTCCAGTGCGATCCTCCGGTCCAACGCTGCGTGCATTCACAGGGACTATCGTTTCCGATCATAAATGAACCTGTAGAATTAAAATGAATTCCATCAGTTAAATCTAAATGAAAGATCCCCTGATCGTATTTAATTTCACAAGAATGATTCTTGACAGAATCTCCTTCATGGGTTCTGGATATTTTTGAATTTATAGGGGGAACATAGTTATAATATGCCTCAGCGTGTATTTGAGCGCTGGTTAATAAAAATAGTAAAAACGCACTATTGTTCCTCAGACTGAATAGTGAAAACATGCTTCGGTTTTTGATTGGTTCTAATCTTCGCTAAAACAAAAGTATTCAGAGCAATCCAGAGCTGTAGCTGTA
>OCTV010000676.1_pt1 | contig 13185 bp, 14 predicted proteins | sample 1539101 | NCBI WGS metagenome assembly OCTV01 (sample SAMEA3991422, study PRJEB22521) | metagenome | biome: anthropogenic terrestrial biome; feature: sewage plant; material: sludge | place: Sweden | collected 2012-09-26 | reverse complement strand
TTCAAATATGTTATAATAGTAATAATAGTATAATGTATAGCTTTAACAGTTAGATTTTCTGGAAAGCTATACGTTTTTTATTTGATAGGTACCAATGTATATCATCAACACTTAAAGTCTTTATTTAAACAGCATTTTTTTGAAGGACTGATTAAAAAAATGAACAATCGTCAGCCATATACTATAGGAGGTATATTACATGGAAAAAACAAATAATTATTTATACTCAATTAATGAATACGTTTCATACAGACATAACGGAATATACCAGATCGTTGATATATGTCAGAAGGAATTCCCAAGAAGTCAGTCAAAAACATACTACGTGCTACAGTCTGTATATGATAGCAATTCAAAGATTTATGTCCCTGCAGATGCAAAAGATCTTAAGTCAATGATGAAACACATACTTACTGTTAATGAAATAAACTCTATCATAAGCAAAACTGAAGAACTTGAATGCATCTGGATTGATGACAGTTCGCAGCGTGATTTTAAATTAAATGGAATTCTTGATAGCGGCAACCGTGAAGAAATACTCTGGATTGTAAAGCTACTTTCTATTCAAAAAGAAAAATTAGCTCAGCAAAAGAAAAAATTATATTCATGTGATGAAAAAATACTTACCACAGCAGAAAGAATTATAACAGAAGAATTTGCTTTTACACTTGGAATTCCAAAATGTGAAGTAATTCAGTATATCGTAAGCAATAAATAAAAAATTCCCGTCTATTTTACAAGACGGGAATTTTTTGTCATATTCATCTTTAGATCGTGAAAATATATAAATTAAATATCTTCACTTATTTCGTCATTATCAAGGACATCTTCAACATCCTCAGTAACAATGTCATCAATGTCAAACTCCAGGTCTTCACCACAGTTAGGACATTTCATAGAACCTTCATCAAGCATTCCATCATCAAGAAGGATTGAATCGCCGCATGTTGGACATACAACTTCATATAATTCATCATCGTCATCATCAAAATCATATTCTTCGTCGTCATCGTCACTATCATCGCAATCGCAGTCACATTCATCATCAAGCTCGTAAAAATCTTCCTCAACTGCACCAAGATCTTCATCCAATATTTCGCATAGCTCAGTCAGTTCATCTACCTGGCCCTGAAGATCCTCGATATATCCAACCATCTCCTGCATTACATCTGCCATCTGTACCAGAATTTTGCCTTCTTTTGAAGAAGTATCGATGTCTGTACCATCAAGATATCCCTTCAGGTATGACATTTTTTCTGTTAGCTTCATAAAAATCCTCCTTTTAATAAAATTTATTAATGAACGTATATTAATACACGTTAATTAAACAAAAAGAATATGCTTATGCACGTTCCATATATTCGCCGGTTCTTGTGTCTATTCTTACCTTATCTCCCTGATTGATAAACAGAGGAACTCTGATTTCAGCGCCTGTTTCAACAGTAGCTGGTTTTGTTGCATTTGTTGCTGTATCACCCTTGAATCCAGGATCTGTTTCAGTAACTTCAAGTTCTACAAAGTAAGGTGGTTCAACACCGAATACATTGCCCTTGTATGAAAGAATTTTAACTTCCATATTTTCCTTAACAAAATTGAAGCTGGTTCCAAGCTTGCTTTTGTCTATCGGAATCTGTTCATATGTTTCTATATCCATAAAGTAATAAAGGTTATCCTCTGCATACAGATACTGCATATCCTTTCTTTCAATAAAAGCTGTAGGATATTTATCAGTAGGATTAAAAGATCTTTCAACAACACCCCCTGTAATAACATTTCTATATTTTGTTCTTACAAATGCTGCACCTTTACCAGGCTTAACGTGCTGAAACTCTATTACCTGTACTACATTACCATCCATTTCAAAAGTTACACCATTTCTGAAATCTCCAGCTGAAACCATAAAATTTATACCTCCAAATAATTATAAATAACGAATAATGACAATTGTTTTTCATTCCATTACTTCTTACTATTTTACAATAAATCTTGCTTTTTTGCAATACTTATTTTAAAATAATTATAAAGCAATCAGTTCTTTTGGACTATGTGTCAGATTTTTATATGAATTATGAGTAATGATAACCATATCCTCTATCCTTATTCCAAATTTATCAGGAATATAGATCCCAGGTTCAATTGTTATCACCATTCCCGGCTCCAGTATCTGACTACTGTTCTTTGAAACTGCCGGTTTTTCATGAATCTCCATTCCTACTCCATGTCCCAGTGAGTGTCCGAATGCGCTCTCAAAGCCCTTGCTGGCAATATAATCTCTTGCGACAGAATCAAGTTTACTGCACAACATTCCCGGGGCAATACTGTCAAGCGCTTTTTTCTGTGCATCAAGCACTATATGATAAACCATCTTTTCCTCATCAGATGGTGTTCCGATATAAAATGTTCTTGTCATATCACTGTGACATCCGTCTACTACAGCTCCGAAATCCATAAGAACGAAACTGTTTTTAATAATTTTATCATACCCTGGTTCACCATGAGGCAATGATGTATTTTTCGCCGTCAGAACTATTGTATCAAATGAAATATCTTCTGCACCTAATGATTTCATTTGATTGCCTGTCATAATGGCAATATCACGTTCTGTCATGCCCTCTTTTACATTATCAAGTACATATGCATATGTCTGGTCTGCAATATCCTGAGCCTGTATAATTTTTTCTTCTTCCGATTCTGATTTTATAATACGAAGTGAATTAATGTTCTTGCTTAAATCCATGGTCGAATTTACAGTTATTTTCGGAAATGACTGTTTAAAATTATTCAGACGACTCACAGTCAATGTTTCGGCCTCTATCATAATTTCAGATGTACAATGCTTTTTAAACAGCTCGGACAGCTGAATCGTCTTGTCCTTCTGCTCAATCACTTCGCAATCCTTTACTGTCTTATATGCCTTTTCATAATACCTGAAATCAATTATAAGATATGCTTTTTCTTTAAAGCATACAACTAATCCATCACTTGATTTAAGCCCGGTAAAATATCTCCTGTTTATCTCTGATGTTACAAGCGCACATGTATTGTTGTTAGGAATAATGTTCATCAGTTTTTCTATATTTGTCATATTCATACCGCCTTTGAAATCATTTTTACAAGACCAGTCATCCCTAGAATATAGCTGTCACGTCCGAAACCTGATATTGACGCCCTGCATACAGGCGCAATTACAGAATTTTTTCGGAATTCTTCCCTGGCAGCTATATTGCTTATATGAATTTCTATACATGGAATTTTTATTGCAGCTATTGCATCACGTATTGCATAACTATAATGAGTATATGCACCTGCATTTATAAGTACTCCGTCAGATTCTTTACGTGCCTTATGAAGCTTATCTATTATTTCTCCTTCGTGATTTGACTGAAATATTTCACAATGTACATTAAGCTGTAAAGCTTCGGCCATAATGTCATTATTGAGTTTTTCAAATGTTTCTTCTCCGTACACTCCCGGTTCTCTTTCACCAAGGAGATTTAAATTCGGTCCGTGGATAACCAGTATATTCATGTTCAAGCCGTCCTTTATTATTTTTGATTATATAATTTTTTAGGAAGAAAAGGAACTTCTATTTTTCGTTTAAATTTAAGAAATCCTTTCTTTTCATGCTCTATAGGGAAAACATATATGCATCTTACACGCCTGATATTCGCTCCAAGCACATCAGTAAATATCTGATCCCCCACGACTGCAAGATTTTTAAAAGGAATATTCATTCTCTTCTGTGCCCTGTTAAAACCGTCAGAAAGAGGTTTTTTCCCTTCACATATAAATTCAAGTCCCAGCTTATCGGCAAACGGCTTTACCCTCTCAAAATGATTATTTGAAACAATCAGCATTTTTATTCCTGACTCCTTCATTGTTTCTATCCATTCAATAACTCCGTCAGCCGGGCGTGGATTATCATGTGTTGTAAGTGTATTATCCAGATCAAGCAGAAGACCTGAAATGTTGTTTTCGCCCAGAAGCTCCGGTGTTATGCTGTGTACTGATTTTAAAGCAATGTCTATTTTAAACAAACCATTCATTTCCCCTTTATTTTTTGTTCACTTTAGAATTATAACATTGTTTTAACCTCAAAAACAATATGTTTTTTGAAAAATTTATTATTAATTATCTTAAACATTTATTCGTAATTTTTTATTACCGGATAAATGTTTTTTTATGAAAACAAAAAACGATTATAAATACGTAATATAAAAGATTAAAATTGTAAAGGTAAAAATATAAACTTTTTTGTCATTATGGGTAACTATAGATAATATTTAACAATTATATTTCGAATAATCTGACAAAATATTTACATATTATTTATTATATGCTATAATATTTACAAATGTAATAAAACAAATTTGATATTTTAAAGGAAGTACATACGCTATGGATAAATTATTTTTGCCTTTAGTAAATTCTCAGATAGCCATAATTCCTACGTACAAAAATTATCTTATCAAAATATATTTTAATACAAAAAATCAAAATTACTATATTGGCATCATTGATTACCATTCACTTAAAAGTAAATTATTCGAATTTGCTGATAAAATAGAACTATATTTTCAAAATACATCAACAAAGGTTAATGATGGGACTGCGTTATTTGCTTTTTGCGAAAGCAGGTCATTGTTTAACCTTCAATTTAAACCGTATATAGCAGTTGTTTTTTATCACAATACAGAATGTACAGAATACGGAATAAATGATGAATTATTGCATATGTGGATAACTAAAATCAAAAACTATTACATGTGAGATTATAATTATTTGAATAAGAATTACATATTGCAATCTGCGTTTATAAAAAAAATATTTAAAAGGAAGTGTATGCCGTGGATCAATTGATTTTGCCTTTATCAGATTCTCAGATAGAGATTATTCCAAACGACACCGGATATTTTTTCAGCATATACCTTATCATCCCTGAAATTTTCATTTTCAATTATCTCTCCCCTTGATAGAATTACAACAATGTGGTATAATAAATAAAGCAGTCTCATTCACATATGATGTCTGCGAAAAATATTACTGATTTTCGGGGAAGTGGACAAAATAGAAACTCGTGTTGCCATTATAGGCGTTATGGTAGAAAACAATGCCTCCACAGAAAGCCTTAACAATATTCTGCATTTTTACGGTGAATATATAATAGGGCGTATGGGTATTCCATACAAGGAAAAGAATATAGGCATCATAAGTATTGCCGTTGATGCACCGGAAAATGTTATAAGTGCACTGTCAGGCAAAATAGGCCGGCTTCCCGGGATCTCTACAAAAACTCTTTATTCAAAATTAACTTAACGGGGAAGATTTTCTGACCCGGAAACGAAAGGACTCTTTAATATGTATAATCCTGAATCACTAAAAGCAGAAGAATTTATCTCACACGACGAGGTTCTTGAATCTCTCGGATATGCAGAGGCAAACAAAAGCAATGCCGAACTTATTGACAAAATAATTGAAAAGGCAAAACTCAGAAAAGGTCTTACTCACCGTGAAGCATCTGTTCTTCTCGTATGTGATATAAAAGAAAAAAATGATGAAATCTTAAGTCTTGCTCAGCAGATCAAAAAAGATTTTTACGGAAACAGAATAGTAATGTTTGCTCCTCTTTATCTTTCAAATTATTGTGTAAACGGATGTGTTTACTGCCCGTATCATATGAAAAATAAGCATATAACACGTAAAAAGCTTACACAGGAAGAAATAAAGAATGAAGTAATCGCATTACAGGATATGGGACATAAAAGACTCGCTATAGAATCAGGCGAAGATCCTGAAATGAACCCTATCGAATATATCCTTGAATCCATAAAAACCATTTACAGTATAAAGCATAAAAATGGCGAAATAAGACGAGTAAACGTCAATATTGCCGCAACAACTGTTGAAAACTACAGAAAGCTTAAAGAAGCCGGTATCGGAACATATATTCTGTTCCAGGAAACATATCATAAACAGAGCTACGAAACACTTCATCCAACAGGTCCTAAGCACAACTACGCTTATCATACAGAAGCCATGGACCGTGCAATGGAAGGCGGTATTGATGATGTCGGACTCGGTGTACTTTTCGGTCTTGAGCTTTACAAATACGAATTTGCCGCTCTTCTTATGCATGCAGAACATCTTGAGGCAGTACACGGCGTAGGTCCTCACACAATAAGCGTACCAAGAATAAGAAGAGCTGATGATATTGACCCGTCTGTATTTGACAATGGAATAAACGACGACATTTTTGAAAAAATCGTAGCATGTATACGTATTGCCGTACCATATACAGGAATGATTATTTCCACAAGAGAAAACCCTGCATGCCGTGAAAGAATACTTAAGGTAGGTATTTCACAGGTTAGCGGAGGTTCAAGAACAAGTGTAGGTGGCTATTGCGAACCTGAGCCGGAGGATGAAAATTCTTCACAATTTGATGTAAGTGACAAACGTACACTTGATGAGGTAGTAAACTGGCTGATGTCACTCGGATATATTCCTAGTTTCTGTACAGCATGTTACCGTGAAGGCCGTACAGGTGACAGATTCATGACACTCTGCAAAAACAAACAGATCCAGAACTGCTGCCACCCTAATGCACTTATGACACTCAGAGAATATCTTGAAGACTATGCTTCACCTGAAACCAGGGTGATCGGTGAAAAGCTTATCCAGAGTGAGATTCCTAACATTCCAAGTGAAAAGGTAAAGGATATTGTTCTTGAATATCTTGATGAAATTCAAAATGGAAAAAGAGATTTCAGATTCTGATAATTACGGAGGAAATTATTATGGGACTTAATGACACTCCATCTTCAGAACGTGTTCACATAGCATTCTTCGGCAAAAGGAATGCCGGCAAATCAAGCACAGTAAATGCAGTAACAAATCAGAATCTGTCAGTAGTATCCGATATAAAGGGTACTACTACAGACCCCGTATACAAATCAATGGAGCTTCTTCCTGTAGGACCGGTAATGATTATTGATACTCCTGGTATTGATGATGAAGGCTCTCTTGGCCAGCTCAGAATTCAAAAAGCCCATCAGGTGCTCAATAAAACTGATGTAGCTGTTCTTATTGTTGACTCATCGGCAGGATTATCTGATGAAGATAACATGCTTATAAATCTTTTCAGGGACAAGCACATAAATTATATTACAGTTTACTCAAAAGCAGATAAGCTCGTCTCAGTTCCCGAAGCTTCTGAGAATGAGATATATATAAGCTCTGTAACAGGTTTTAATATCAATGCTCTGAAAAATATGATCGCTGCAGCTGCAAAAAAAGAAGAATCTGATAAAAGAATAATTGGTCATCTCCTCTGCCCTGAGGATATAATTATTCTTGTAGTACCTGTTGACTCTGCAGCACCAAAAGGCAGACTCATTCTGCCGCAGCAGCAGACAATACGTGATATTCTTGATTCAAATGCTACAGCATTTGTTGTACAGACTCCGCAGCTTGAATCTGCTATTTCATCACTTGCAAAAAAACCACGACTTATCATTACAGACAGTCAGGCATTTGCAGAGGTATCAAAAATTGCACCTGAAGATATAACTCTCACATCATTTTCTATTTTATTCGCCAACTATAAAGGAATCCTCAGTACTGCTGTAAAAGGCGCAAATTCACTCAAAGAATTAAAAGACGGCGATAAAATTCTTATTTCTGAAGGCTGTACACATCACAGACAGTGCAATGACATAGGAACTGTAAAACTTCCAAGACTTATAGAAAAATATACAGGTGCAAAGCCTGAATACGAATTTTCATCAGGAACAGGCTTCCCTTCAGATCTTTCAGGATACAAAATGATTATTCACTGCGGTGGCTGCATGCTCAATGACAGAGAAATACAGCATCGATGCCAATGTGCAGAAAAAGCAGGAATTCCATTTACCAATTATGGAGTTGCTATTTCATATATGAATGGTATTCTAAAAAGAACACTCAGAGTATTTCCTGACATATATGATTTATTGAAATAATATTTTCTTTGCTGAAATGAGACAGACATTCCGAAAAATTTTAAAATTATTTCTGGGGTTCAGGTACTGACAATGATATCATTGTTTCATCTGTACGTGCCCTTATAAGCTGTATTAATAAGCTGCTACAAAACTCCCTGTAAATATGTTTTTTTTCTGAAAAAGCTATGAAAATACTATGATTTGCTTGACAATAGTAAACTGTATGATATAATTATTATGATAAATTATTGTATGTATATTATTTCTTATTTGTCATTTTGAAAGGATAATCAATTATGAAAAAAATGAAATCTAAAATATTGACCATTTCACTTATATGTGCGTTTTCCCTTGCACTTACGGGATGTAATGACAAGGATTCAAACAAATCCGGCACTTCTGTCGTAACAAAAGGGCCAGGAAGCTCAGACAAGGATACTACTGAAGTAACTATTCCTGAAAAAGACGATGATGGAAGTAAAATAAGCGTTTTCGATGTAACTGATTCAGAAGGAAACATTGTTACAGACGCAAAGGGTTCATCAGTTACTGCACTTGCCATTGTTGGTAATGACGGTAAAGTTATTACTGATGCAAAAGGAAACAATGTTGCTCCTAATATAGCTGCAACAAAAAAACCTGACCGTGTGGTATCAGCAAACAATAGCAATAACAGCAACTCAGGTGCATCAGATGTAAAAGTAACTTCAGACGGACCTACTGTCAGTGTTGACAAGGATATAGAAGCTTCTGCAGGCGAAGAAGTTACATTTAAAATTAATATAACGAACAATACCGGTTATACATGCCTTGTTGCATGGCTTGATATAAACACAAAATATTTTGAGTTTGTTTCATTCGAGGGTGGAGATCCTGATTCCTCCAATTACAAACGTTCTCCTGAAAAAAATAACACTACATGCAAGGAATATACAAAGCCGGGTGCCAAAGACCTTGATACACTTATATTAATGTATTTTGATAGTTCATGTGAATCCCTTGTCGGAAATACTACATATGCAACAATAACACTTAAAGTTAAAGAGGATACACCTAAGGGTACATATGATCTTGCATTTGACGCAGAAACTGACGGAAATGCAAAATGCAATAACGTTGATGCTGATAAAAAAGTTATAGTAGCTACACCAAAATATCAGAACGGAAGCATCAAAGTTAAATAATTTATTTTTGTTTTTTGGGATCACCAACGAACATGGTGATCCTTTTTTAACAAAAGAATTCTACGGAGGTAAAAATTAAAATGTATAAAAGCAACAAAAGAAAGATTATAACAGCATTTTTGATCTGTGCTTCGGCTGTAAGCATTACTGCATGTAATAAGGATGATAAATCATCATCTACATCTGTAGTCACAGATGCAGACATTGTCTCAGGCAGTAATTCTTCAGGTTACAGTGAAAATGATGTAACGTCCATACCTGAGATTGACGATGACGGCAATAAGATCAATGTAATTGCAGTTACTGATGAAGCCGGAAAGATTGTAACGGATAATAAAGGTGATGCTGTTACACAATTAGCCATTGTGGACGATTCCAATAATATAATTACTAATGCAGAAGGAATAGCTAAAAAGCCTAATATCAAAATAACAACAAAGGCATCAGCAGCAGTAAATAACGACAACGCTGCTGTTTCCAAGGCTGAAACAGGAACCAATGCAAACGGAACAGAAGCAAATTATAAGTACGGTTCTCTTCTTTGGATGGCAAAGTACAGTGAACACGCAGTTACAAATGCCGAAGGAAATCCTACTACAAATGCAGACGGAGGCCGCTCTGAGCTTGTATTTAACGGAATTCAGGAAGGCGGAGAAGTATTTGCAGTAACCTTTAAAGTAAATGAAAATGCAGCTCCCGGCAATTATGATATTATTCTTGCAAAGGAAACTGAAACAAGAACAAGTTCACTCTGTAACAACAAAGGTGTTGACGTTGCTGCCAATTACTATTCAGGTGTAATTGCTGTAGGCACTGATAAAGCACCGGAAGCTTCCGGCGAACATGACGGCTTATCTTTATCGCTCTCAAACGCATGTGCAAAACCTGGTGATATAGTAACGCTTTATGGAACTATTTCAAATAATACAATGGGTATTGCAGCATTCAATACCTATATTAAATATGATTCAAATTCATTTACCCTTCAGAAAATCACTGCAGGATCGCTTATTGACGGAAACGGAGATTTTATTACTTCGTGATTTATGCAGACTCTATTTAAAGTATTGAAAGGTAGGGATTCAATGAGCAAAAAGAATATTTCCATTTGTACATCACTGCTTATATCAGCAATAATTTTATCCGTGGCATCATGCAGCAATAAATCATCAGATGTACACGAAAAAAAATCTGATACATCCGTACAGTCTTCAGAATCTGTTTCTGAAACATCTGTCAGGAAAAATACTTTGAAACAAACTACAACCACACCAGCTAGTAACAGCAAAGGAAATAAGATTACTGTTATTGAGGTTACAGATAAAAACGGCAATATCGTTACTGATTCAAATGGCTCCGCTGTAACTGAAATTGTTGCTGCAGATTCAGATAATAACATTATTACTAATTCTGACGGTTCATTTGTCAGACCTGATACTTCAATAAATACTACATTACCTTCAGTTACAAAACCTCAGGCTCCATTACAGTCCTCAGAAACTGATATATCTGATGCATATGTCACATCGTACGGAAGTGTGAATTTCACATGGCTGTGCAGCAATAAAGAAAATTCACTTCCGGGAAACGGACAATTTGCGGTTTTTACCTTTAAAATCAAAGACAATGCACAAAAAGGTGATTACAATATTGACCTGTTATCAGCCTACGGTGATCCAGCAAACTGCTTTGTAAAATATGACGGGACCAAGAAAAATGCGTATCTTGATGGAGGTACAATAAGTGTAGGAACAGGATATACTTTGCCTGACAATACATCTGACACGCCGGAAATCTACGCTAATCTTACAAACGCAAGCGGAAATCCGGGTGATACTGTTACTATTTACATGGATATATCAAATAATTATCCAGGTGTAATAGGCTGCTGCACAATGAATATTAAATTTGACAATAATGCACTGGAAATCATGTCTATCACACAGGGATCACTGTTTGATACAATCTCAAAAGGCACATTTGCAACTTCTATGGACCAGAATTTAATTTCACAATAAATTAAAATGCAGTAATCAACATATAATGTGTTCTGATTACTGCATTTTTTGTTTTAATTATTATTTATATATCTTGCCTACAAGATATAAAAAAGCTGTATCTTAACATTAAATAAAAGTTATGATACAGCTATTTTTATTAAAAGGCTATTTTATTTTGATTCTTTATTTTTAATTGACGCAGCAATAAAGCTCTCAAATAATTTCTCAGGTTTATTTGGTCTTGATTTGAATTCAGGATGGAACTGAACACCGATAAACCACGGATGATCCTTTACCTCTATCATCTCAACAAGACGCTCATCAGGTGAAATACCAACTATCTGAAGTCCACTGTTGCTTAAAACTGTTCTGAAAGCATTATTGAATTCCCAACGATGACGATGACGCTCATATATAAGGTCCTGTTTATAAATATCAGCACTTAATGAATCCTTACGTATTTTACATGGGTATAATCCAAGGCGCATTGTTCCGCCCTTTTCAGTAATATCCTTCTGATCTGCCATAATATCAATAACACTGAAATCATTATCAACAAACTCAGATGAATTCGCTTCAGGCATTCCAGCGACATTTCTTGCAAATTCAATTACAGCCATCTGCATTCCAAGACATATTCCGAACATAGGAACCTTGTTTATTCTTGCATAATGAATAGCTTCAATCATTCCTTCTATTCCTCTGTCACCGAATCCACCAGGTACTATGATTCCGTCACATTCTTTAAGAATATCATCAGTTGTATCACATGTTATCTCCTCTGAATTTATCCAGCGGATCTCAACTGTTGCGTAATTAGGAATTCCACCGTGTCTTAAAGCCTCAGCAACTGAAAGGTAAGCATCCGGAAGAGCAACATATTTACCGACAAGACCTATGGTAACTGTCTTTGTTGCTGACTTCTGTTCTTTTACCATATCTATCCAGTCAGTAAGATCAGGTTTTCTGTTTTCAAGTCCTAGATGATAACATGCACTGTCTGCAAGTCCTTCATTTTCAAGCATTATAGGAACTTCATAAAGAGAAGGTGCTGTCAGGTTCTGAATAACGTCTGTTTTACGTACATTACAGAATAAGCTTATTTTCTCTGCCATATCCTTCGGTATTTCCTGTTCACTTCTGCATACAACCACGTTAGGCTGAATACCAAGTGAGAGAAGTTCCTTTACAGAATGCTGTGTAGGCTTGGACTTCAATTCATTTGATCCGGCAATAAAAGGTACCAGAGTAACATGAATATACATGGCATTTTCTCTTCCGACCTCTGTTACAACCTGTCTTATTGCTTCAAGGAACGGAGTACTTTCAATATCACCTACTGTTCCCCCTATTTCAGTTATAACAACGTCTGTAGCGCTTTGTTTTCCGACTCTGTATATTCTGTCCTTAATTTCATTTGTAATATGAGGAATAACTTGAACTGTTCCTCCGAGGTAATCTCCCCTTCTCTCCTTGTTAAGGACATTCCAGTAAATCTTACCAGTAGTAACATTTGAGTTTACTGATAAATTTTCATCAATAAAACGTTCATAATGACCTAAATCTAAATCTGTCTCAGCTCCGTCATCAGTTACAAAAACTTCACCATGCTGATATGGACTCATTGTACCCGGATCAACATTGATATAAGGGTCAAACTTCTGAATTGTGACTTTATAGCCTCTTGCTTTTAATAGTCTTCCTAAAGAAGCGGCCGTAATTCCCTTACCTAATCCTGATACAACACCGCCTGTTACAAAAACGTACTTAATAGGCATAATTATCCTCCCGATTATATATATTAAAAAACACAATACTTCTATTCTACTATCTTCCGCACAAAAAATCAATCTTTTTTTGAAAACTTATTAATTATAACAAGATAAAAAAAACATATCATTTAATATACTAAATCAGTTATTATTACAAGCTTATTAATGTATATAAAACAAATTTTTGGTATAATATATGATATCCAAAGATTTTTTCATATATATAAAATTAAAAATGATAATATAT
>OCTV010000674.1_pt1 | contig 13206 bp, 10 predicted proteins | sample 1539101 | NCBI WGS metagenome assembly OCTV01 (sample SAMEA3991422, study PRJEB22521) | metagenome | biome: anthropogenic terrestrial biome; feature: sewage plant; material: sludge | place: Sweden | collected 2012-09-26 | reverse complement strand
CCCAGATTGTCAACGATAATTGCCGAAAACAAAAATTATTTTAGTATAATAATATTTTATCTAATTATTCACTCTTTATATGTCTGATTTTTCTCCTGATTTCACAAAATATTCACAATTCTATTGTACAATATTTATTATTAAAGCAGTACTTTGTACTGCTTATATCAATAAACAATAAAGGGGTAATCATATGAACAGAATATTGGTTGTCGATGATGAAACAAATATACGACTTGTTGTCAAAGAATATGCGGAATTTGAAGGATATGAAGTACAAGAGGCTGAAAATGGCATGCAGGCAATAGAAATGGTTAAGAATTCGGATTTTGATGTTATTATTATGGATGTAATGATGCCTAAGCTTGATGGATATTCAGCATGCAAGGAAATTAAAAAAATCAAAAATATTCCTGTAATCATGCTTTCTGCAAGAGGCGAAGAATATGATAAGTTATTTGGTTTTGAAATTGGCATAGATGATTATGTAGTAAAGCCGTTTTCTCCAAAAGAACTTATGGCACGAATAAAAGTTGCTTTAAAACGATGCAGCACTACAGAAGGTCAAACTTCCTCAGACAGATATAAATATGAAGGTCTTGAAATTGATATGGCCGGCCGTGAGGTGTATGTAAACGGAGTAAAAGCTTCTATGACTCCCAAAGAATATGATCTCCTTTTCTTTCTTGTAAAAAACAACAATCTTGCCATGTCACGTGACAAGCTACTTGAAAGTGTATGGGGATATGACTTTTTCGGTGATGACAGAACAGTTGACACACATATAAAAATGCTCCGCAACAGTCTTGGTGAATATAGAAAATTTATAGTAACACTGCGTGGAATGGGGTATAAATTTGAAGCTAACTAAAAGCATCAGATTTCATATATGGCTTAATTTTATTTTTTTTGTATTGTGTGTTACTGTACTCCTATGGATTTTCCAGATAGCCTTTCTGCAAAATTTTTATGAAAAGCTCAGGACAAATACAATTGAAGAAACTGCTCATAGCATGACACACTCGTATTCCCAGACAAATACTGCTGATGAAAAAAGTTTTAATTCACTGATGGATCAGTTTGATTCAACAGCAATTGAAAATGACTTTACTTATATTATTACTGATTCAACTATTTCATATATAAAACACTGTAATGACCAGTCAGTAATCAATAACTCATTTCATTTAAGAGAACAGCTTGATTTACTTGCAAGAAACTCAATCCTTAAAAACGGATATTTTATTACTAGTGAACAGGGACCAACAGCAAACAGTGAAGCTTTAGTCATCTGTACTGTTTTAAAAGACAAGAACGGAAAAACAGATTCTTATCTTATGATAAACTCGATAATAACACCTGTAAATTCGACAATTGTTATTTTAAAACAGAACACGTACTGGATAACTACTATTCTTATAATTATTGCTCTTGTTCTGTCATTTTTCATCTCAAAGAGTATTATAAGACCTATTCTCAAGATCACCAAATCTGCTGACAGGCTTGGTAAAGGTGAATATAACGTTGAATTTGACGGAGGAAGATTCAATGAAACGCAGCAGCTCGCAAAAACACTTAATTATGCATCTTCTGAAATTTCAAAAGTTGATGAGCTGCAGCGTGATCTGATTGCCAATGTGTCTCATGATCTGCGTACTCCTCTAACAATGATAAAAGCATATGCAGAAATGATACGTGATCTGTCAGGCCCCAAAAAAGAAAAACGTGAGGAACATCTAAGAATAATCATTGATGAGACTGACAGACTTGCATTGCTTGTAAATGACATGCTTGATCTGTCCAAACTTGAAAAAGGTGGACAACCACTAAACTACACAAGTTTTGATATTAATTCAAAGCTTCATGATATAATAACAAGATATAAGGGCATTTCCAATGTTATGGGATACACAATAAATTTTAAAGACGACACACCGGTAATAGTAAAATGCGATATTGTAAAAATCGAACAGGTAATTTATAATCTGATAAACAATGCAATTAATTATACGGGTGATGACAAGCAGGTATATGTAACCCAGACAATTGAAGACGACTTTGTAAAAATAACTATTTCAGATACAGGAAAAGGTATTTCTGAAGATAACATTCATCAGATTTTTGACAAATACTACAGATGCGAAAAAACAAGACGTGAAGTTATCGGAACAGGACTTGGACTCTCAATTGTAAAAGCTATTCTTAAAAAACACAACTTTCCGTTCGGAGTTCAGAGTACTGTGGGTATCGGAACTTCATTCTGGTTTAAAATAAAGAGAGATAATGAGACAATATGTCCAAAATGAGTTTTGATTTTCAGCTCAATTTATAGGTGTTTAACATATTTGCGTTTTTCAAGCTTTTTTTAATAAATTTTCACACAATCTTCACATTTGGGCTTTATAATATAGACATACTCAATAAGGAGTTCAAGGAACCCTATTAAATTGGGTTGTTTTATTCATGGTATTTTACGTTTACCCCAACGTAGAATATAAATCCCCAATAATCCCTATATCATAACTAGAAGTATCCCTTTCGAGGGATATTTCTAGTTAACAGACTTTTTCTTTTTATTCCTTAAATCAGAAGACGGATACGATTTTTTTACTCGTATCCGTCTTTATTTTTTTATTTCAGGAACTTTAACTTTCTTTTTTTCTTATCATTCTTATCAAAGAAATTATATGCCGGTTCCTTTTTTAAAGCATCTGAAGATTTAAATCTTATTTCATTATTAACCAGAAGTATATCCTCACCTTGTTCATTCTGAGTCCATTCAATTTGAGTATCAAGATTGTTTTGTCTGACATTGTACACTATTCTCTCGTATGCTTTTTCAACAAATGTTATGTTGCTATATACAATATCATAATTATTAGGCTCAACAATAACCTTTGTAGTCCCCTTTGATGTATCTGTTATATCAAGGACATAGCATCGATATGCCTGTGTATTTGAAACAGATTGAGCTTTTATGACATCAATGGTATGTCCCGAGAAAATTGATATGTACAAGTAATATGCCAATATACATATTATGTAAAGCAACAGATACATTGTACCAATTATTGTTTTTAGTCCTTCTCCTGCTCCACTGAAAAAGAAAATTAAAATTGTAACTATTCCAAGTGGTATCAGGAAAATAAGATTTTCCTTACTGTAATAAAGTATCAACACCGGCAGGTACAATAAAAGCCCCAACAATCCGACCACTGAGGTGATCAGCTGTTTTCTGGTGTAAAGCATTACTGCACCAAATAAAAGTGTAAGGAAAACCTCCATAATCACGAATGACGTCATATTAGTTATTTTAACTTCATAGTATAATGATGTGTAAGTCAGAAAGAACAGTAAACCACCATAGGCTATACTAAGTAGGGAAAGTGTTCTTTTGGCCCATATCGTTATATTTTTTTTCTCCGACAAACGTATTCCTCCTATTTATTTTAAAATTTAGTTGTATTATTAACCATAAGCTTTTATAATTATATCATTTTATGCTTTCAGATACAATACCTTATTGAAAAATATTAAAACAAATATTTCAAGGGGAATTGTCAAAGCAAATGCAACCAGGAAAATTTTTCTTGTTGCATTTGCTTTTAAAACAGAAGATGAGAAATTTCTTTGTTAAATTTTTTTTTGAAAAGTATTGACAAATAAATATTAACATCATATAATAATAGCATAAGTTATCAGATCTAAATTTAATATTTCTAAATTCTATGAACAAAAGTAAGTAGTATGCAAAACGATCTTTCAGAGAGTCTGACACTGGTGTGAGTCAGGCAGATACGCTGTCATGCGAATGGATTTGTGAGAAGCCCGGTGAAATTTTTAAAAGTATCCGGTGCCGTGAACTTCACGTTACAGAAGTAGGATATTGATGTATTTATATACTGCGTATCTGATAAAGGAAGCTGTTTAGCTTCAAATTTGGGTGGCACCACGATGTCTATCGTCCCTTTACCGAGGGATGGTAGGCATTTTTTTGTTGCCTGAAAAAATTTTTATAAAACAAATCTAAGTCTTTATCGGGAGGTAATAATTATGATGAATCTGTCTGTCGAGGAAATCAAAGAAAATTTTAAAAAATACCAAATGGTTCCTGTATTTAGAGAAATATTTTCTGATACGCAAACACCCGTCAGAATTTATAATCAGCTGAGTCAGGGACACAAAAACACTTTCATTCTCGAAAGTGTTGACAACAATCAGAAATGGGGGAGATATTCATTCATAGGTATTGACCCGAAACTTGAAATAGTAATCAAAAACCATACTGCAAAAATAATATACGGAAATTCATCCGAGACAAAAACAGTTGATGATCCGATACAATTTATATCAGAATTTATTGAGAAAAACAAAATGCCCAAAATAGCAGACGCACCAGCGCTTATGGGAGGACTTGTCGGATATTTCGGGTATGACACAGTAAGATATATTGAAAAAAAACTGGTTTACACCCCTGATGATGATATTGGTCTTGCAGACTGTAATCTTTTTCTTTATGATGAAATAATAGCATTCGATCATCTCTGCAGCAAAATAGTTATCATTGAAAATGTCAGATCAGACTCACCTGTTACAGTTGAACAGCAGCTGAAAATTATTGATAAGCGGGTAAATGACATCTGTGAAAAAATTTCATCCTGCACAGAAATATCAAAACATAATGAGAAAACGCAACAGTCAGAAGTTTCATCAACTATGGATAAAACTGAATTCTGCAAAAGTGTAATGCAGGCAAAGGAGCATATTATAAACGGCGATATATTCCAGATAGTGTTATCGCAGCGATTTGAAATATCAAATCCGCCTGACAGCTTCTGCGTCTACAGAATGCTGCGTTCAGCTAACCCTTCACCATATCTCTATTATTTTAAAAATCCGGATTACTGCATAGCAGGTGCATCTCCTGAAATGCTTGTAAATGTTACAGATTCAGTCGTTACTACGAAACCTATAGCAGGAACAATGCCAAGAGGAGAAAATGATGATGAAGACAAAAAAAATGCAGAGAAACTGATTTCTGATCATAAAGAATGTTCTGAACATACAATGCTTGTTGACCTCGGAAGAAATGATATAGGAAAAGTTTCAGAATACGGAAGCGTTGAAGTTTCAGATTTTATGCATATTGAACGCTATTCCAAAGTCATGCATATAGTTTCTGATGTTCATGGGAAATTAAGACATGACAAAACATCTGTAGATGCCCTTATGGCGGTTCTTCCTGCTGGTACACTTTCAGGTGCCCCTAAAGTGCGTGCGATGGAGCTTATAGATAAATTTGAAAAAAACAAGCGATGCCTGTACGGCGGCACAATCGGGTATCTGGGATTTGACGGAAACATTGACACATGTATAGCAATTCGTACTATACTTTTTAAAAACGACAAAGCATACATTCAGGCTGGTGCAGGCATAGTAGCAGACTCAGTTCCTGAAAAAGAATACACTGAAATCCAGAATAAAGCCTCAGCCATGATAAATGCCATAAAAGAAGCTGCCAGTCTGTGACATGAATTTTGATTATACAAGGATATAGTCTAATGGCACAGAAAATCAGAAATATCTGTCTGTCTGCATCATAAACTAAACTCCCCTATTAATGAAAGGACAAAAATATGATAATTATTATAGATAACTACGACTCATTTACCTATAATCTCTGTCAGCTTATAGGAACAATGTACAGCGATATCAGAGTATTCAGAAATGATCAGATTACAATTTCTGAAATAGAAATCATGAACCCTCAGGCAATAGTAATCTCCCCTGGTCCCGGATACCCTTGCGATGCAGGAATTTCTACAGAAGCTATAAAATATTTCAGCGGTAAAATTCCATTGCTGGGTGTATGTCTTGGACATCAGGCAATAGTTGAGGCTTTCGGTGGAAAAATAATAAAAGCAACTGAACTTATGCATGGAAAATCGAGTGAAATAATTATCGATACAAAATCCACATTATTCAGCAATTTACCTGAACAAATAACTGCTGCACGATACCATTCCCTGATTGCTCAAAGTTGCAGCATTCCTCAGTGTCTGAAAATCACAGCATATGACAGTTCCGAACAGATCATGGCAGTAGAACATAAGGAGCACAAAACATACGGTCTTCAATTTCATCCTGAATCAATACTTACTCAGACAGGAAAAAGAATTATTGCAAATTTTTTAATTCAGATAGACGGATTTACTCTTCCTGCAAATTATGATTCAGGTATTGAAAAGGAAAAAACAGAACTAAAAAAATATATTTCAAAAATTGCTGATAAGAGTCAGAGTCTCACAATTAAAGAAGCATATGATGCCGTACTCTGTATAATGAAAAATGAAGCAACTGACGCACAAATCTCATCACTTCTTACTGCAATGAAAATGAAAGGCGAAACCATTGAGGAAATAACCGGATTTGCAAAAGGAATGCGCGCAATGGCAACAGAGATTCACAGCTGTCGTGATTCAATTGACATAGTTGGTACAGGAGGTGATATGTCAGATACATTCAATATATCCACAACCTCAGCATTTGTAGTTGCAGCATGTGGAGCAAGAGTTGCAAAGCACGGAAACAGAAGTGTATCAAGCAAAAGCGGTGCAGCAGACATACTTGAAAGCCTGGGAGTTAAAATAGCATCTGTTCCGGAAGAATCAAAAAAACTTCTTGATACAATAGGCATCTCATTCCTTTTTGCTCAAAGTTATCACAGCAGCATGAAATTTGTAGCTCCAACAAGGAAACAAACAGGAATAAGAACAATATTCAATATTTTAGGACCTTTGGCCAATCCGGCAAAATCTGAATATATCCTTCTTGGTACGTATTCAAAGGAGCTTTTAAGGCCAATGGCAGAAGTCCTTATAAATCTCGGAATAAAACATGCTATGCTTGTACACGGAAATGATTGCCTTGATGAAATTTCTGTCTGCGCATCTACAAATGTATGCGAAATAATCGACAGCAAAATTAACGAATATGAAATATCCCCTGAAGATTACGGGATACCACTTGCATCAGGAAAAGATATCAAGGGTGGCACACCTGGTGAAAACGCACAAATAACACTTGATATTTTATCAGGAAAGCTCAGAGGTCCAAAAAGGAATATCGTACTTCTTAACTCTGCAGCCGCCCTGTACATCTGCGGTAAAGCCCCATCAATCTCTGAAGGCATAAAACTTGCTGAAAATGCCATTGACTCAGGTAAGGCACTCGAAAAACTTAATCAGCTTATAGTACTTTCAAACAAGGGAGCAGCATGATGATTCTTGATGATATAATTAAAAAAAGGAAAATACAACTCCAGCGTGAAAAATCAGAAATATCTCCGGATAAAATTAAAACTATGGCACTTTCAGTATGTGAAGATACCAGAAGTTTTAAAAATTCATTATCAGGCAGTGGAATATCGATAATAGCAGAAGTAAAAAAATCATCACCTTCAAAATCAATAATATGCAGTGATTTCAGACCTGTGGAAATAGCTACTGACTATGAAAAATCAGGTGCAGATGCAGTTTCATGCCTTACAGAAGAATATTATTTTAATGGAAGCATCGAATATCTGAGTGAGATAAGAAAAAAAATAAAAATTCCGATACTCAGAAAGGACTTTATATTTGATGAATATCAGATATACCAGTCACGTGCAGCCGGTGCAGACGCAATACTCCTTATAGCATCAATACTTGACACACAAACATTAATACATTTTCAAAATCTTGCCTCTTCCCTTTGCCTTGACTGTCTGTGTGAAATTCACGATGAAGATGACCTGAAAAAACTTTTGCCTGCGAAACCCGAAATAATAGGTATCAACAACAGAAATCTTAAAAATTTCAGTATCTCTCTCGGTACAACTGAGCGCCTTGCCCCGATGATTCCTGATAACTGCATTATTGTTTCCGAAAGCGGAATAAAAAACAACAGTGATATAAAGCTGCTCCGATCATATGGCACAGATGCAGTACTTATAGGTGAAACACTTATGAAAACAACAAACAGAAAAGAAACAATAAATATACTGAGGAGAGACATTTTATGAAAATAAAGCTTTGCGGCATAAAACGTACAGAAGACATTGAATATATCAATGAATTCAGACCTGATTATATAGGATTTATATTTGCACCTTCAGCAAGACAAATTACTCCGGAGCATGCAGCCATACTTCATAAAAATCTATCAATAGGAATTAAAAGTGTTGGAATTTTTGTAAATGAACCAATTGACAGTGTTGTAAGAGTAACTGAGATTTCAGGTACAGATGTCATACAGCTTCACGGAGATGAAGATAAGGAATATATAGATAAACTTAAAAAAAATACGAATAAAAAAATATGGAAAGCAGTGCGTGTACAAAGCCCCGATGACATATATTCAGCTGACAGGCTTGGTGCAGATTTTCTTCTCATAGACAGTTTTAAAGATTCACAGTACGGAGGTACAGGAAAAACTGCTGACTGGAATGTTATAAAACATACTATTATATATACACCTTTCTTTCTTGCAGGAGGTATAAATACCGGAAATATTGTGGAAGCAATTTCTTATGTTGATCCTTATGGAATAGATATTTCAGGAGGTATAGAAACTAACGGCATAAAGGACAGAGAGAAAATCAAAAAAATAATGAATATAATTAATCCATACAGATTTGATTCATAACACTCTGAAAGGAAGTAATATACATGAAAAATACAAAAGGCAGGTTCGGCGAATTCGGGGGACAATATGTTCCCGAAACAGTCATGCATGCAGTAAACGAACTTGAAACTGCATACAAACACTATATAAATAACGAAGATTTCAACAATGAGCTGCGAACTCTGTTGAGACAATATGCTTCAAGACCTTCAATGCTTTACTATGCTGATAAAATGACAAAGGATCTGGGCGGTGCAAAGATATATATAAAGCGTGAAGATCTAAATCATACAGGCTCACATAAGATAAACAATGTTCTCGGCCAACTGCTTCTTGCAAAAAAAATGGGTAAAAAAAGAATTATTGCTGAAACAGGTGCAGGTCAGCACGGAGTAGCAACGGCAACAGTTGCAGCTCTTATGGGACTTGAATGTCAGGTATATATGGGAAGAGAAGATACAGAGAGGCAGTCACTTAATGTATACAGAATGGAACTTCTCGGAGCAAAAGTAACTCCTGTAGACAGCGGGACAAAAACATTAAAAGATGCGATAAATGAGGCTATGCGTGACTGGTCTGCAAACTGTGAAAATACATTTTACTGCATAGGTTCAGTTATGGGACCTTATCCATATCCTGAAATGGTAAGAAATTTCCAGAAAATAATAAGTGAAGAAGCCAGACAACAGATCATAGAAGCGGAAGGAAAGCTTCCTGACTGTGTAATAGCATGTGTCGGAGGCGGCTCAAATGCAATGGGGATGTTCTATAATTTTATAAAGGATAAAAGCGTACGACTTATAGGCGCAGAAGCTGCCGGAAAAGGTATTGATACTTCCTTTCATGCTGCAACAATATCAAAAGGTTCGACCGGAATATTTCATGGAATGAAATCACTTTTTCTGCAGAATGATGACGGTCAGATAGATCCGGTCTATTCTATCTCAGCCGGTCTTGATTATCCCGGAATAGGTCCTGAACATGCAGATCTCTATAAAACAGGACGTGCAGAATATGTAGATATAACTGATGAAGAGGCTGTACAAGCATTTGAATATTTATCCAGAACCGAAGGTATTATACCGGCAATTGAGTCAGCACATGCGGTAGCAGCTGCACTTAAAGAAGCACCGAAAATGAAACCAACAGAAACAATTATAATCTGTCTTTCAGGCAGAGGTGATAAGGACGTATATCAGATCGCCAGATACAGAGGAGTGAATTTAAATGAATAATAGAATAGAAAAATGTCTTGATAATCTTAAATCAAGAAACAAAAAAGCACTTATCACATTTATTACAGCAGGATACGGCGGATATGAAATGACTGAGAAAGCAATATTAGAAATGGAGAAATCAGGCGCAGATATAATAGAACTTGGAGTACCCTTTTCTGATCCTATAGCAGAAGGATGTGTAATTCAGAATTCCAGTATGATGTCATTACAAAGAGGAACAACACTTACAGGGATTTTTCAGACAGTAAAACAAATACGAACTAAAACAGATATACCTCTCATATTAATGATGTATATTAATAGTATATTCAGATACGGAAAAGAAGATTTTTTTATACAATGCAGAAAATGCGGAATTGACGGCATTATTGTTCCTGATCTTCCGTTTGAGGAACGTGATGAAATTTCAGAGCAGGCAGAAAAAAATGATATTATTTCTATAAGCCTGGTTGCCCCTACATCACATGAGAGAATTAAAAAAATCGTATCAGAATCCAGAGGCTTCATCTACTGTGTTTCATCAACCGGAGTAACAGGGACAAGGAACAGCTTCAAAACAGATTTTAAAGATTTTTTCTCTGAGATAAATAAATATTCACAAATTCCTGATATGCTCGGATTCGGCATTTCTTCACCCGAACAGATAAAGGAAATAAAAAAATATTTTGATGGAATAATAGTAGGCAGTGCAATTGTAAAACTTATCAATGAAAAAAATATATCAGGATCATTGTCAGATATAAACAGTTTCACATCCAGACTAAGATATGCATTGGACAATTAACAAACTCTGGTCACTTCATCAGAAAATTTCACATAACTGATACATGTATGGTAACTAAGAAATGTCCCCGCCTTATTAAAAGTGAGGACATTTCTACAGCTTATACATCTGTTTTTAATATTTATCGTCATCAAGATCTATACTTAGCTGATCTGTATTTTTAGCCGGAGTACGCGATGTTATTTCTTTGTTTTTAACAGGTAGATTATTTTTTATTGCACCAGCTGACAAAACACTTTTTTTACCGTTAAGTGTTTTTGAGGTATCGTATCCTGATGAATTAGTTCTGAAATCAGAATTGGTTTTCGGCAGATCTATTCTTATGTTATTATTTTTCTGAGATACCGGTAAATCGCTTTTATCACCTATAAGTTTAAATTCAGAAACCTTTTTCTTAAGCATTACAGCCTGTCCTGAAAGTTGGTTGCTTGCCGAAGCACTTTCTTCGGATGTAGATGAATTTGTCTGAACAACCTCTGAAATATTTGATATCTCATCTGAGATCTTTTCAACTGCAACTGACTGCTCGCTTGATGCAGCCTTTATCTGTGTTATTGATTTAAATACATTTCCTGTTTCATTATTTACTCTCTGAAGTGACTGCGCTGTTTTTCCTGCAAGTTCAGTACCTTCCCTGATATTTTCAAGTGCACCTTCTATAAGCACTGTTGTTTGTTTTGCTGCATCAGCACTCCTGGATGCAAGATTTCTTACTTCGTCTGAAACTACTGCAAAGCCTTTTCCTGCATTTCCTGCTCTTGCAGCTTCTACAGCTGCATTGAGGGCAAGTATATTTGTCTGGAATGCTATATCATCAATTACCTTTATAATCTTGTGTATTTCTGATGATGATTCGTTGATTGCTGTAATTGCTGCAAGCATCTGATCCATATGTTTATTACTTTCTGCAACACCATCTCTTGCATTCTGGACATATTCGCTTGCAGTCAATACACTTTCGGCATTGTTCTTAGCCTTCTGGGCAATATCATTTATTGAAACTGAAAGCTGTTCGATTGAATGTGCCTGCTGAACTGCACCCATTGACAACTGCTGAGCACCTATTGCCACCTGCTCAGAACCGGCACTTACCTCATCAGCAGCAATTTTTATTGATTCAAATGTAGTGTTCATTGAATCAATTATTGTTACAATTGATCCCTTTATAGGAAAAAAACTACCAGCATAGTCTTTGTTTATGCTGTTTCTGAAATCTCCTGAAGCAACAGCATTAAGATTAAAGGTTATATCGCTTATGTAACTTCTCAGATTTGTAATTGTTTCTTTTAATCCATGAGCTAATAAACCGACATCATCGCAATTTTCATATGTAATATTAACCTCAAGATTTCCTTTTGACAATTCTACGGCTGCCTGTGACATTTCTTGAATAGGCTTTCCAAGATATTTTTTTATAAGACTTATCATTAAGAACGAAATAATTGAAATTACAACAAAAATAAGAGTCAAAAATATTATCATACCCTTTTGTGTTGCATCAAGTGCATTATTCATCGAGTATCCACAGAATATTGCCCCTAAAACATTATTATTACTGTCAAGTATCGGCCTGTATTCAGACATATATGCTGTATCAAGTATTTCTGATTTTCCTTTATAAACTGAACCTTCTTTTATAACCTTGGATGTAATCTCCGGTCCAAGATTTGATTGGATATACGGCTTGTTATCCTTCATAATGCTTGTATTGATTCTTTCATTACCTAAAAATATTGTATATTCTGCACCGGTTTTCTCGTGCATTTTTTCAATATAAGGATAATAATCATACAGACATTCCGCAACAACTGCACATATTACATTTCCCTCTTCATCTTTTATTGGAAAAGTTGTACGATAACTAAGTCTTATATCCTTTCCGGAATAATAATCTGCAGTAACATTACCTTTAAGCGCCTCACTTACATCAACAGATTCTGCTCTGTTCTCATATCCTTCAACATAAGAATCTGCAATAATCTGCCCGCTTGGATCTATTACCGCCATATGACCAATATCATACACAGATAGATAATAATCGGATAATATATTCATTTGCTCAGTCTGATTGCTTTCAAACAATTCATTGATTTCTTTGCTAAGATATTCATCAGATGACATATCATTAACTTTTTTTTTGTCATCCTCCATCTGCAGACTCAGTGTATCCATAAGCTTCGAACTCATTCCCTGTAACTCCTGAGTCATTATCTTCTGACTTGTAGTTGTAACAATAACAACTGAAATAAAAGAAGCTGCTATTGTTGAGCATATTGACAATATCGCAATTTGTGTCCCAATTTTTTTGAATCCCCTGATTTTTTTGGATTTCCCAATTTTCATATTTATCACCCCTAAACAATATTTGTGCTTATTCCCTAATCATCTCATATAAAACGTTATTTCTTATATCTTTTACACAATTATATCATATATAATTTAATACGTCAATGCTTTAATAAAAGGAAAATTATTTTCATATGTTTTATTTCATATTACTTCTTATGATTATGAACTTTT
>OCTV010000671.1_pt1 | contig 13246 bp, 12 predicted proteins | sample 1539101 | NCBI WGS metagenome assembly OCTV01 (sample SAMEA3991422, study PRJEB22521) | metagenome | biome: anthropogenic terrestrial biome; feature: sewage plant; material: sludge | place: Sweden | collected 2012-09-26 | reverse complement strand
TATTATTTTTTTTCAAATGAAAAAGGGGCTGTAAAAAAGCTCTAAATGCGAAATCACACTCTCATTTATTTTGAGACTGTGATTTCGTTTTTTATATATTAAAAATTAAACGTAAATAATTCTTAGTTTAACAAAACACATTAACTTGTTATAAAAAGTTAATGTTGAATAAAATCCATTTTTCACGCCATTCTTATAATAAAATCACGGATATTTTCAGTAACTTAATTATATTAATTAATATACGTTTTCTCAATAAATTACATGAATTTATTTTACATATTTTTTAGGATGGAATTTTTTCGATTCCGTCCTCGTGTTTCAGGAAATTTTTTTGACATTCTTTTTAACAAATACAGATTAATTAAACTGCTCTACATCTTTAGTTTCATCTTTCTCAGCCATAAAATCTATTGCATTCATCATATACCATTTGTTATTAATTTTAAATACCATGAATTTTGAGTCAGTTACAGTATTTTTACCAAGATTTCCTTCAATCTTAAAATTAATCGCCAGTTCATAGCCATCATTAAATTTGGTGCCTTCAAGTCCTTCTTTATAATATCCTACATACTCATCCTGATACTTTTTAAGTTCTTCCTCTGTATAATGCTTTTCTGACATAACGTCATATGTTATATCAAAGTCTCTTCCATATTTCTGAATCATTTCTTGATAATATGAATCAAGATATAATATTGCAGCCTTATGTACATTTTCCTCTTCCTCAGGAATTTTACCCATTACAATATATGCATACTGCTCTGAAAGGTACTTTGAATAATAATCTGTAAAAGGTGAAATATATTCCTTATAATCATTCATAACACAGCCTTCAATATATGTTTTTATAGGCTTTTCATAATAATCACTAGGTTTTTTAAAAATTAATGTAACTGCTATAACTATTAATGTTATCAGCAATACTGCTCCTGCTGCTACAGAAGAAATAAGCAGTATTGATTTTCTCTTTTGTTTTTTTTCAATTTTCTTTTGTTTTGCCAGCACCTCTGCACCAGGAATTTTTTTAAGACATTCAGGACATTCAAATGCCTCATCATCCATCTCTGCACCGCAATATTTACATAATTTACTCATAAAATAATTAACCCTTTCGCAAAAATTAAAAATTCAATTAAGGGATTTGTCCCACTTTAAATAGCGCAAGTTCAACCAGTACTGATTACAGTCAGCGGAAGGCCGTACAACAAACTATCATAAAAATGATCAGGATATCCTGTATGTGAGGGACATCTTACCTAAGCTATATATTAATCTTAACCTATTTATTTTATTATGTCAACTGCTTCACAATAATTTCATTTATACATCATTTTCTATAGATAGTAATTTTCTATGAGTACTTTTCTATAAATTTATTTAATGCATCAAATGCTATATCATAATTTTTCTTCATCTGCTTTTTGTATTTAGCACCATTTGATACTTTTCTTATTCCTATATAATAGTCACTATCATCAGCAGCATTTCCGCCGTATTCTATATCTTTGAAAAAATCAGACTCCGAAACATAAAATCCGTATTCTTTAATATTTTTATTTTCAGGATAATATGCTGATAAATCATCAAGCGTAAGCTCTGGCTGAATCTGTTCATATACATCCTTATCTGCCATAACAAGCAGTGTATCACCTGACTGCATAAGAGCATAAAGCTTTGTTGAATTTGCTGTAAGCAAATACGAATCAGTATCTTCTGAAACAGGCATATAATATGCAGAAACATGAACCTCACCGTTTCCGTTTATATCATCTATATACTGTTCAAACACCTTTGATATTTCTTCTTTGGAATGATCAAGATGTTCATCATTTATAAGAATCATTATCGTCATATCCGGATTATCTTTTGTTGCATAATCATATATGAGAAATGCTGCAATAAGGGCAAAGCACGTCCCTACAATAACCATTGCTTTATTTCTGTAAAAAAAACTGCTGATTTTCTCAAACAGTGTATATTGCTTTTTAGACTCAATAGAATCTGTCTGTACATCTTCCGTTTCCTCAATTATTCCCTGCTTGATTTTTATAAGTTCCAGATGTTCCTGATTGAGTTTTTGGCTATATTCTTCTTTTGCTTTTTTATTTTTCTCAGCTCTTTTTTTCTGTTTGTCTGCCTCTTCCTTTATTCTTTCATGCCTTTCCTTCCGATTTACTTCTCTGATCGTATCAAGTATTCCTTTTTCTTCGTTTTTTTCTTTGCCTTCTTTATTTTCTTTATTGCTCATTAACTATCATTCCTTCAGTTTTTAACTTTAACAACTGCATCTATACAGACTACGGGCGACATTATCTCTGCCGCCCGTTATTTGTTCTATCTGTATTTTCAGTCTAATGGCTTCATAGTAGGGAATAAAAGAACATCTCTTATTGAAGCACTGTCTGTAAGAAGCATCACAAGACGATCAAGTCCGAATCCAAGCCCGCCTGTAGGAGGCATACCGTATTCGAGTGCTGTAACAAAATCTTCATCCACCTGAGCATTTGCTCCCTGTGCACGTTTTGCCTCTACCTGTTTAACAAAACGCTCCTTCTGGTCAATAGGATCATTAAGTTCTGAGAAAGCATTACCCATTTCTCTTGCATAAATAAAATACTCAAATCTCTCTGTAAATGCAGGATCTGAAGGTTTTCTCTTTGCAAGAGGAGAATTTTCAACAGGATAATCATATATTATAGTTGGCTGAATGAGCTTTTTCTCAACAAATTCATCAAAAAATGCGATAAGAACATGTCCCTTAGTAGCTGCTGCACCTTCTTCAACTTCAACATTATGATCCTTGGCACATTTTATTGCTTCTTCATCGGTTTTCCATTCATTGTAGTCAACACCAGAATATTTCTTTACTGACTCTGCCATAGTAAGTCTTTCCCATGGACCTGCCATGTTGATTTCTACTCCCTGATATGAAATAATATCAGATCCGCATATTTTTCTTGTAAGAGTGATATACATATCTTCTATAAGATCCATCATTCCAAAATAATCTGTATATGCCTGATACATTTCTATTGATGTAAATTCAGGATTGTGTGAAGTATCCATACCTTCATTTCTGAATATTCTTCCTACTTCGTAAACCTTATTGAATCCGCCGACAATAAGACGCTTCAGATAAAGTTCGGTTTCTATTCTTAAGTACATATCAAGATCAAGGGCGTTGTGATGTGTAACAAATGGTCTTGCAGCTGCACCTATTTCAAGAGTATGGAGTACAGGTGTATCTACTTCGAGATATCCGAGATTATCAAGATACTGTCTTATTTCTCTTAATATCATACTTCTCTTTATAAATGTATCCTTAACTGAAGGATTACATATAAGATCTACATAACGCTGACGATATCTCATATCCTGATCTTTTAATCCATGCCATTTTTCCGGAAGTGGAAGCAATGATTTTGATAAAAGCTTTACTTTCTGAGCATGAATGGATATCTCACCTTTTCTTGTGCGGAAAACAAATCCCTCTATACCAACGATATCACCGATATCCCATTTTTTAAACTCTGCAAATTCATCTTCACCTATATCGTTCATTCTTACATATATCTGCATTCTGTCAGTTTCATCACGTACATCTATAAAATTAGCCTTACCCATATCACGCCAGCTCATGATTCTTCCGGCAATAGATACTGTCTGATTTTCCATCTGCTCGAAATTATCTCTTATTTCAATATTTTTGGCTGTTGCCTCGTATTTTGTGATTTCATAAGGATTTTTGTTGTTCTTTTTTAATTCGTCAAGCTTTTCTATTCTGACTTTTTTTAAAATATTTATGTCTTGTTCCTGAATTTCTTCCTGTACCTGATCATTTGTATTATCGCTCATTAATGATAAACCTTACCTTTCTTATTTTGAAATAGATATAACCTCAAACTGAAGCTCACCAACAGGTGCTTCAACTGTAAATACTTCTCCAACTTTTTTCTTCATAGCTGCTTGGCCAATAGGTGAATCATCTGAAATTTTTCCTTCAGACGGATTTGCTTCTGTTGTACCGACAATTTTTACTTTTTCTATTTTATCACGGTCTGTTCTTTTTATCTCAATTGTCGAGCCCACACCTACTTCATTTGTAGAAATTCTGTCATTATCAACTACTTCAGCATTTGCAATGGTATTTTCCATTTCTGCAATAGTAGCTTCCAGAATACCCTGCTCGTTTTTAGCCTCATCATACTCGGCATTTTCTGATAAGTCTCCGAATGCTCTCGCTTCTTTAAGTTTCTGTGCTACCTCGGCTCTTCTGACAGTAATAAGATAAGCTAACTCCTGTTCAAGCTTTTCATAACCCTCACGGGACATGTGTTTCTTTTCAGCCATAATTTTTCTCCTCAGCATCAATATTTATATTATTAATTACATTAATATACCCGCCTGTAACCCAGCATAAAATTGCTGTTTTTAATCAGACATTCAGAATTTGCAATTTCATAATATCTGTTAGAACCCATTGTATAAGCCCCAATTATTATATTATATCATATCCATATTCATTTATCAATATTTTAAATGTATATACCCATATAAAATGTTAATATCGAACTCCATATAATGGATTTATTAAAACGCAAAAGTTATTTTGCAGGGATTTCTGATCGCCCTGTACCTTAGGATACATATCCGATTTATTTTCTGTATAAAACAATAGCAGCAACGCTCCTGAACTTAATTAATTTTTCCCTTTATTACTTTAAGTGCCTTGTCAAGCTGTTCATCAGTGCTTGTCTGATCGTCATCCTTTACTTCATAGTCAGGTGCAAGTCCGATGCCGTTATAACATTCTGATTTCGTTGTTTTGTATCTCGCAACTGTCAGTACAATTGTGCTTCCGTCACTTAATTTGAATGTATCCTGCATAACACCTTTGCCGTATGAATTCTGGCCGATAAGATCAACATTTTTGAAGTCTCTGAGTGAAGCTGAAAAAAGTTCTGCTCCGCTTGCAGAGTTCTCATTGATCAGAATAACCATAGATATATCTGTTTCCTCAGCATCTGACTTAATAATAGTATCCTTATCACCATTTTTATATATTGCAACTGCAATATCTCCCTCAGGAAGAAGTGGATCCAGACATTTTTCTACTGATGAAACAAGACCCCCGCCGTTATTCCTTAAATCAAATATTATTCCCTTTGCACCATCATCAATAAGTTCTTTCATTTTTTCAGACAGTTGCTCCGGTGTCTTTTCATTGAATTTTGAAATTGATATATGAGCTACAGAATTATCAAGCAATTCGCCTTCTACTGTAATAATTTCGATCTTTTCACGTTTTAAAGTAAAATCTGATGTTACTTCACCACGTTTTATTCCAAGTGTGAGTTCAGAATCAGGCGCGCCATCCTGAATAGCCATAACTGATTGTTCATATCCTGTTTTAGCTACATCATTACCGTTTACACATACAATAATATCTCCTACCTTTAATCCTGCCTTGCTTGAAGGAGAATTTTCACTTACCTCCTCTATATTTATATACCCATCATCCGCCAGAGTTACTGAGATGCCTATACCAGTATGAACACCCATCTGACTTTCGCTGTTCTGATTTGTTGATTCCAGATTCTGATAGCGTGAATACTTGTCTTGAAGTCCGCCTATATATCCTCCGACTGCACCATCAATCAGATTTTCCTTATCTACATCATCTTTATAAAAAAATTTATTAACATACGCTTCTGCTTCTCCTAAGAGTTTGTATTCTTTGTATTTATTATAATACAACATATTTATAACAAAATATGTTGTTGCAAAAGTCATAAATATACTCACAATAATAAGTGTAATTACAACGTTCAAAGAAATTTTTTTGTCTTTTTTCATAATATTATCAAGACCACTGGTCCTTTCATTTTAATTTGTAATAAATGACGTTCTGTTACAACTATGTCTTAACTTATAAATTATTTATTTCCTAAGTTCCCATAGTACAGAATACATCATACCGAACGGACTATTTCCGATCAATATGATGTACATAAGGTTTATTAATAAAAACTGCTTGGATCTACATTTTTTCCGTTCTTAAGTACTTCAAAATGCAGATGATAGCCGGTTGAATATCCTGTAGTTCCTACATATCCTATAGTTTGTCCTTTTGTAACAGACTGTCCTGGTGATACAATAATTGACTGGCAATGTCCGTACAATGTTGAATATGTACCGTCATTATGTACTATCGTAAGATAATTTCCATATCCGCCGCCGCATCCGCAGCTGTAATTCTTGGAGTAATTATGTGTACATGAATTTGATACTGATGCAACAACACCACTGTCAGCAGCAACAATCGCAGCTCCTGGTATTCCGCCCCCTGCTATATCAATGCCACGGTGGAAACTGCTGTCAAAGTTTCTGTATCCATATGTACTTGACAAATAATAAAATCCAGGTACAGGCCATGCTAATCCCTGAGTTGTAGGTGTTTCTGCAGGTGCCTGAGGTGCTGGTGCAGGTGTGGAAGGAGCCGGTGAAGGTGTAGAAGGCGTCTGTGATGAACCTGAATTCTGCTTAGCTGCATTCTCAGCCGCAATTCTGTCTTCTTCAGCTTTACGTGCTGCCTCTTCAGCCTTTCTTGCTTCCTCTGCTTTTCTCTCTTCTTCTGCTTTTCGTGCAGCTTCCTGAGCTGCAGCAATATCAGCTAAGATTTTATCATGTTCTACTTCCTGGTCTGATATTATCTGTTGTTTTTGCTCTATACTTATAGAAACATCTTCTTTTTGTTCATTAAGAAGATCAAGCTGACGCTGTGTATCCTGATAATCACTTGTCAGCTGATCAAGGATTTCAGAAAATTCATTTTTTCTTTGAGTAGCATCAACCATACTTGCATCAAGCTCTTTTTGTTTTGAATCAAGAGCATCTGTAAGATTTTTAAGTTCATCAAGCTGTTCGTTAAGATTATCTATAATTTCATCATCATGCTTTGCAACTCTGGACACAAGTTCCATTTTTGCAAGCATATCACAAAAATCAGTTGAACCGGTAAGCACTGCTGAGATCGTATCATTTCCTGATACATAAGCAGCTCTGATTCTTTGCTTAAAAAGTTCTATGTTTTCATCAATATCTTTATTTTTATCAACTATCTGCTGCTGAAGATCTGCTATCTTTTCCTTGTTTTCTGCTATGTCATTATCAATTTTATTGATCTGAGCCATAACATAGTCAATATTCTGATTCTGAAGTTCAATTTTCTCATTAAGAGAATTCTGATAATCAGTTTTTGATTTTTCATCACTGATAAGTGTATCATATTTTAACTGTGCCTGTGATATTTCTTCCTGAAGCTGCTCAATTTTTTTGTTATTAGCATCTTTTAATGCCTCAAGTTCTTCAACTGTCTGAGTTGCCTTTATTGGCATTGTTTTTGTGTCGTTAAATATGTATGAGTTGAATGAAATTAGTCCTATAAGTGATAATGCTAATATTTTTGCTTTTAAGCTTTTATTCATACTTTGTACTGATTTCCTTTCATCTTTAATTATTTATTATTAAACCGTAATAAATCCGGCTTTTTACTATAACTAAACCTGAAGATGCTTTGTTGTACTTGTTACGCTTCCAATTGCACCTATTATTGCACCTGTGCATAGATACAATGCAATAACAAAATATTTTACCTCACTGAACGGAAGTGGTTCATTTACTCCTATTGTTTTCCATAATGACACGTCATTTGTAATTATATCCATAACCATTGTGTACACATAATATGTCACAGCCGAAGCACCTACACCGGACACCAGTCCTGTGAACAGACCTTCAAAAAAGAATGGTATTCGTATGAACGCATTTGTCGCTCCAACATACTTCATAATATTAATTTCACGACGTCTTGAATACACGCTTGCTCTTGTTGAGTTTGATATCATAATCAACGAAACTGTAATAAGAGCCACCAGCAAAGCTGTTGAAACTATTGAAACTACTTTTTTAAGCTTGTTAAGTACTTTGGCAAACTCTGTAGGAGCTTTTATGTCATCTGTAAAGCTCAAAGCATTTAACTGTGATACTGTTTCGGTTATTTTAGATGTATCTTTTACTTTAACGTTAAAAGCGTTAGGAAGAGGGTTATCACCTTTAACTCTTTCATATACACTTCCATTAACATCCATCTGATCAATCAATCTGTTTAACGCTTCATCCCTTGGACGATATGAAACTTCACTTACATTACTGAGAGATTTTAATGTATTCTCAGCTTCATTTACCTTGTTCTCCGGGAAATCATAATTCAAAAATACAACTATTTCATTTTTGTTTTCAATAGAACCCAAAAGGATTTCTACATTCATAACAAATAATACTGAAACACCAACGAGCAAAAGTGATACCATCAGAACGCAAAATGAAGCTATCCCCATTACTCGGTTGTGCCAGACATTCTTAAAACCTTGACCGATAAGGTAAAATAAACTGCCTATGCAAAACCACTCCTTACAACGAATCGTCCATATTATTATAGGACTCTGCCTCTCCGTCTATAAAATCATCGTATATAACTGTTCCCTGATTGATATTTACAAGACGTCCTCCAAAATGTTTTACAAGTTCATGTTCATGTGTAACCATAACTACGGTAGTGCCACACTGATTTATAGCTTTGAGCAGACCTACTATTTCCTGTGAAAGTTCAGGATCCACATTTCCGGTAGGCTCGTCCGCTATAAGCAGCTTCGGATCATTTACAAGAGCTCTTGCAAGTGCCACACGCTGCTGTTCTCCTCCGGAAAGTTCCGTAGGAAATGACTTTATTTTATTTTTCAGACCAACAAGACCTATAACATACGATACTCTCTTTTTTATATATGATCTTGGTGCATTTATTACACGAAGAACGAATGCTATATTTTCATATACAGTCATCGTAGGAATAAGTCTGAAATCCTGAAATACAACACCTATGGTTCTTCTGAACTTAGGAATACGGGATTTTTTTAAAGTTCTCAGATTGTATCCGTTCACCATCACAACTCCTTCAGAAGCATCTATTTCCTTTAACAGAAGCTTTATCAGAGTACTTTTTCCGGCACCGGATGCACCAACAATAAAAGTAAAATCGCCGTCATCAATATGCATGTCAATATTATTGATTACATTATGCCCTTTATTGTATGCAACAGATACATTTTTCAGTTCAACCATAAATACACCACCTTAAAAGCTTTTCCTTACTCTCAACGCTTCTGCCCAACATATTACATGTCAGGCAGAAGTTTGAATTTATAGTTAAAATTTAATAGGATTTGCAGAGAGATATTTCTTTACCATAAGTGCAATTTTAAATATAATTGCATGGTCGAATTCTCTCAGATCCAAGCCTGTAAGTTTCTTAATTTTTTCCAGCCTGTAAACCAAAGTATTTCTGTGAACAAAGAGCTTTCTTGAAGTTTCTGATACGTTAAGATTATTTTCAAAAAATCTCTGAATTGTGAACAATGTTTCATGATCAAGTGATTCAATACTTCCTCTTTTGAAGACTTCATGCAGGAATGTTTCGCACAGTGTGGTAGGAAGATGGTATACAAGCCTTGCAATACCAAGATTATCATAGCTTACTATGACCTTATCTGTATCAAAAACTTTTCCTACTTCAAGAGCAGTCTGTGCTTCCTTGAATGAACGTGCAAGATCCTTTACACCTACAACTGAGTTACCTATACCGACATTTACTCTTGTATAGAATTCACCGCTCAGAGTATCTGCAATTGAACGGGCAAGCTTTTCAAGATCCTTTGAATCAACCGTGCTCTTTATTTCCTTTACAAGTACAATATCTGTTTCAGTTATGTTGAATACAAAATCCTTACTCTTGTCAGGGAAAAGATTCTGAATAACATCATAAGCTGAAATATCGTTTGCTGAAACAATACGTATAAGTAGGACAACTCTGCTTATTTCTGCATTGAAATGAAGCTCTCTTGCCTTAATAACAATATCACCAGGAAGTACATTGTCAAGTACAACATTCTTGATAAAGTTGTTTCTATCGTACTTCTCGTCATAATATTGCTTTATGTTCGTAAGTGTTATTGATAATATATTCGCATACTTGGCAGCTGTTTCATCAACACCCTCAACAAAGACTGCATAATCAGGCTTTATGTTCGAACCAAACGGCTTATATGTGTATCCGTCACGAATAAAAATATCTGATGAGCCATTAAGATCAAGTGAAACAAATTCATTTGTTGTACCGATTTTGGTTAGTTCACTGCACGCGATAATTGTAGCTGTTTCATCAACAACTCCTATTGTAGCACCAATTGTATCGCACATCTGATGAACCAATCCTTGAAATAATCTATTAGCCATAATATTATCCCTTTCTGCATATAATTTTACATTTAAACTATTATTAATCGAATTATATATTATTACAAATTGTAACACACTTTAAAGACATAGTTGTTAACAAACTGTTAATAATGACCGCATTCCTATTTAAAACTTGTTTAATATTCACAATCAATCTAAAATAAACAATATCAATATGCTATATAATGTTATATTTTTCAGATTTATTTAATTACAATGTGTAATTTAATGTAAAAAACTATATTTTTTCGATGTTCATAATTATCTCATTATCTGAAATATACGATGAATTAATATCTATTGTGTACCTCATATAAAGATACCCTCCGGATAAATTAAGTTCATTCTGTATTTTATGTGTATAAATGCCTACCATCATATCTCCGAACGGGGTTTCATAATGACAAAAATGTTTTCTTCCTACTTCAATAACAAGATTTGAATTTGATTTTCCTATCCTGTTGATTGACGCAATGTTTCCGTCAAGTTCTATTGATGTACTGGAGCCCTCATATCCCGTTGCCTCTGAATCTTCATATTTAATAGTATATTTCTGATCGACGCAGTCATACGTTCCCTCAGTAATAAGCTCCATTTCATTGGCTTCATCATCAATTGTCTGAATACTTTTCATTTTAATCATAACTGTGTTGTTACTGTTCATCTTTTATTTTATTCCTTTTGATCAAACATTTTTCTGACTCAGAGATCCACCTTTTCAAAAATGGTATTTTTTCTTTTAAGAAACAACGGTGATATTCTATAATACACATCAGAGTCAGATGTAAGATAAATTGTATTTTGTGCCGGCAAACCTTCATCTGAAAGCATGTCGGATTCAAGAAGGCAATTGTATACGTGCTTTGCAGTTTCTTCATACGGAGAAATAAGAGTTACAGAATCGCCTAGTATATCAGAAATAATATTTCTAATTACTACATAATTTCCGTCTGCAAGAATTACTGTATCAACTTTTTCCTGTTTAAGTACAGTAAAGTATTTTTCAGCTGCCTGCCTTAATGAATTGCTTTCTTTTCCTGTCAGACCGCTTTCAATAATATTTGAAAGCAGCGGACATACAACACCGGTAACCAAAGTCCCCGGCTTAATATTTTTTATTATTTTAACATATCCGCCTCGTTTTATAATTGATGACGAACCTATTATACCTATTTTATTGTTCTTGGTTGCTCCGCACGCTGCCTGAGCAGCAGGAAGAAAAATCCCTGAATACTCGGTCTGCGTTTCAGGTGGCTTTACTCCGAAAAGTGTATTTACGTCACCACATGCTGATATTATCATTTTTACATCGTGTCGCTCCAGAAAGCCTATGTTTTTTTCTGCATATTGTAAAACTGTTTCCTTATCTTTAATCAGATCTGTAACCTGAATCTTATCAGCAATATAAATAATATTTTCATCTGGTATAAGATTGTTCAGTTCATTTACAAGTGCGAGTCCCCCCATACCTGAATCAAAAACACCGACAGCACAATTCTTCATAAATAATAATGCCCTTTCAGTTTGATTTTTTATACCGACTTTCCTTCATAATTGTCAATAGCCTGTGTAATCAGTTCTCCGATAAGCTCTTCAAATGTAAAGCCCTGTTTTTCCATAAGCTTTACATACATGCTGTCTTCTGTAAATTCAGGAACTGAATTGATCTGACTGATAACTATTTCTCCATCATTTGTGTAGTAAAAGTCTATCCGTGCCATTCCCACACAGCCCATGAGTTTATACACTGTTCCGGAAAGCTGTCTCAATGTTTCGGATACACCGTTTTCAAGTAATGCCGGAACAATACATCCTGGTTCGGCAAACATGGAATTTAAATCAAAATCGTCCCTTTTTATAATAACCTCTCCGGGAGCAGAGATTATAAGGTGCTCATATCCGAGAACAGCAACCTGAAGTTCTTTTCCTTCGACAAATTCTTCTACAACCACTTTGTCGTCCTGTGCCAGTGCTATTTTAATGGCATTTTTGAGTGTTTCAAAGTCAGATGCTTTGTTAACGCTCTTTGAGGAGCCGAAATTTGCAGGTTTTACAATTATCGGATAAGCAAGCTCCGCACAGAATTCGTTGCATTTTTCATCAAGCATATTAAGTTCATTTCTGAACATCATCTTCCATTTTGATGTTTTGACATTATTATATCCCAGGACCATTCTGGTGTAAGTTTTATCCATACATGCAGCAGAAGCTATCAGATCACTTCCGACATATGGTATTCCCGTCACTCTGAGAATTCCGGCTATTGTTCCGTCTTCACCATTTTTCCCATAAAGAAGTGGAAAAATAACATCTACTTTGAAAAACGATGCTTCACCGTTTTCAAGCTTTATAATACCGTTTCTGTTAGGATCAGGTGAAATTACAACAGGTGTACAGTCCGGGTTTTCACCCCATGTATCATTTAATATATCTTCAGATGCCCCCGGATAGTAAAGCCATCTTCCTTTTCTGGTGATACCTATGCATATCGTTTCGTACTCTTCATTATTAATATTTTCTATTACAGCAGCAGCTGCTGAAAGAGAGGTTTCGTATTCGTTTGAAACTCCGCCAAAAATTATAGCTACTCTTATCTTTGACATACGTTTCCCTCCTTTATACTTTAAATTAATGCCATTACAGGAGCAGAAATATCTTTTGTTAATTATTTGTTTTATCAAAGCAAATATATGTGTAAAAACATATTTAAAACCATTCAGATATTTGTTATGAACAATACACACATTTTACCAAAATATTTATGAATAATGAATATATTTTTTATTTGTATAAGATAATATTTACTGCACTAGCATAATGGATTTATATTTATATATTTTAACACATTTTAATGAATACTGCAAGTAGATCGGAAGAGCACACGTCT
>OCTV010000668.1_pt1 | contig 13391 bp, 16 predicted proteins | sample 1539101 | NCBI WGS metagenome assembly OCTV01 (sample SAMEA3991422, study PRJEB22521) | metagenome | biome: anthropogenic terrestrial biome; feature: sewage plant; material: sludge | place: Sweden | collected 2012-09-26 | reverse complement strand
AATCGCGTTCGCATGACGACCCACCCGGTCGAGTTCGATCTGTACTATTCCTGCTGAGAATTGTCCGCTAGTCAGTGTGTCGCAGTAAGACGCGCTGAACCAAAGAAAGCCCGGTATATCCGGGCTTTTTTACGTCTGTAAGTTGCCATAAGACGCATTGCTGTGCATACTAAACAGGTAGCTTGTTGGGTGTTAGCCACCCAAATTCAAATATCAAGCTACCCGTGAGGGAGCGAAATGGCAGGAATTACCGACAAGGAAGTTCGCGGTCTGATCTCGAAGGCCAAGGGCGAAGGCCGCACGATAACGCAGGCTGACGGCACCGTACCCGGCCTGACCATTGGCGCATCAAAGACCGGCGTTGCCTCTTGGGTGCTGCGTTACTACGTCAATGGCAAGCGCAAAGAGGCCACCATTGGCCAGTTTCCGGCGTGGGGCATTGCTGACGCCAGAGAGAAGGCAAAGGAGTTGCGCCGGGCTGTTGATGACGGCGTGGACGTCGCCCAGGAGAAGCAGCGCCGGAAGCAGGAGGCCGCATCGGCAATCACGGTCGACGCTCTGGCAAAGGCGTATTTCGAGAAGGCCGAGAAGGAACTTAGCCCGCATACCTTCGGCCAGCGCAAGAGCATTCATGAGCGCTTTGTCTCGCCGAATATCGGAACCTACCGCGCAGATGGCATCACTCCGGCGCTGATTGTTGATGTGGTCAAGAAGAGCTTGGCCGCCGGTAAAACGCTGCCGAATATCACCCTGACCCATTGCAGCCTGATATTTGCTCATGCGGTCGGCAACGCGATCCGCGAAAACAATCCGTGTCGTGACTTGAAACTATCGGCCATCATCGGCAAGCAGGATGCCCCCAAGCAGCGGACAGCACTGACGACAAACGAACTGACGGCATTCCTGCCGGCACTGGAAACGATCCCGAGGCGGTACGCGCTGGCTATCCGGATACTGCTGCTAACTGGCGTTCGTGTTGGCACGCTGACCGAAGCAATGATTTCCGAATTTGATCTTGATGCAGGGCAGTGGTCGGTTCCTTGGGAGCGGCGTAAAAACCGCAGGCATACCACGGGGCCTTTCGTGATCCCGCTTCCGGCTGAGGCGGTTGAATGGGTGCGGGAATTGATCAAGTTGGCCGATCGTGATGCCTACCTTCTCCCGGTTGAGTCTCGCCGCCATTCGGACGGACGCAACAGCATGAGCAAGCGCACAACGGTGGGCGACTGGCTCGACAAGATGCAAGGGGTTGGGGAGGACTGGCGACGTATCACCCCCCACGATCTGCGGTCGACCTGTAAATCCTGGCTGTCCTCCTTGCGGGTTGATTATGAAACCCGGCAACGGTACTTGGATCACGCCCTGGAAGGCATGGATGCGATTTACGACAAGGCCGACTACGTCGAACACAGACGGGCGGCCGCCGACCTTTGGCTGTCATTTCTGAACGATCTAGAGTCTGGCAATGCACGGGACAACGTCATCAGATTTAAGGGAACTCTCACCGAGAGCATCGGAGCCGCTTGAGCATATGGTTACCAAGCGCCGCGGTCGAACACGAAATTCAGCAAATCCAAAGACTGCAGCTGCAGACTTGGTTATTGGTCAAACCGTGTTCAGCTTGTCATGCTGGGGTGTTCCTTTTCGTACCAGCGCAAAGGCGGTTGGTGCATTTGAGATTGTAGGCCTTAGGGCTAGGAAGGTACTACACAGGTTCGATCACGATGAAAAGCCCCTCGGACCGGATCGCGTAGAGCAGATATTCGAGTCATGGTTTTCAACTGAAAACGCTGCGCGCCGGGGTGGCGGTAAATGGCCATTGCTCAAACGCAGTCGATACATTAGGGAGTCATTGCGAGAGACTGTTCCGCTGGAGGCAAGGCGACTATCAATCGAAAAAGTGGTCGACTTATTGTTGGAGAACGGTGGGAAGTCTCCATGGGAGTCTCCGAGATATACAGGGGATCTGCAGCTTTCGCCCAAGGAGTATGAGAATAAGGGTGAGCTTAACGATCGCGCCGTTCGTGGCCTAGTGCGGCGCATGATGCATTTATGGATTGAAAGGCATGGGCCGATTAGCGAACGTAAGGCTGAAATACTAAGTCAGGTGTTCGTTCGTGACATAGCGGTTGCATATCACGCTGACCTGATTGGAAATGCGCCTGATTCATTGAAAAACAGGGTAGAAAAATAGGACTATCCAAGACCTACGGATAACTTTGTATCCATTGCGCTTCAATGCGTTTTATGGAGAAAAAGCTATGTCGTATGACTCTCTGCGGGGCCGCCAGCTTGCGCCGGAAACCTGTGCTACTGCGCTTGACGTTTCAATTTCACAAGTTCATCGCTGGATCACTGCCGGCAAGATCAAGGCGACAAAACTAGGGTTGCGTTGCACCCGTATTGACGGTGACTCGGTCGCAGATTTTCTGATCAGCCAGCAGTCTGTACCTCGCACTCCTCGCGGCAAGGCCGCGAAAGAATCGTCTCTCGAACTCGCGGCAGCCTGAGGCGCGCCATGTCACGCCACCAAATTCATGGGCGCAATGCGTTCGATCGGCCGTCGTATCTGCCAGGAGAGCCACGGCCTGCGCTCCGCGATCAGTTTCACGCGCCTGTTCGTTTCGAGAATATCCGCGGCCCCTGGTGGTTCTCCTATCAACTCGAAGCGCCTGCGGTGGTTTGGGGCAAGAACGGCAGTTGCTGGGCCTTCTTGCATGACTTCGATCTTCGTTCCCTGCAACTGATCATGGATTGCTGTAGGGCAGCTACCTACGACCGCCGTGGCATCGCTGCCTATCCGTTTGGTTTTTATTCTGGGGCTTCCAGATGAGGGACTACGCGCAGGTTTGCCCGCAATTCTGGCTCGGCAAAACAGGTAAAAAACTGCGTGGTGATGCAGAGGCGCAACTCGTGGCGCTGTACCTGATCACGAGCCCCCACGCCAACATGATCGGGGTTTTCCATTGCCCGATGATGTACATCGCCCACGAAACGGGCATGTCATTGGAAGGGGCTTCCAAGGGGCTTCGAAGGGTAGTTGAAGAGGGGTTTTGCTCATTCGACGAAGAGCACGAAATAGTGTGGGTGCACGAAATGGCGAAATTCCAGATCGGCGACCAGTTGAGCCCGAAAGACAACCGGGTAAAAAGCACAGAAAGGGAGTTTCAGAAAATCCCTGAATGCGAGATTCGGCAAGGGTTTTACCAGAAATACAAGGACGCTTTCCACCTCCTTTATGATGAAGTCCCTTTGAAGGGGGTTCAAAGCCCCTTCGAAGCCCCTTCGAAGCCAAGAGCAGGAACAGGAGCAGGAACAGAACAAGAAAAAGCAACCGAGCACCCTTCGCCTGTCGTCGAAGGTCTTTTCCCTGATTCTTCAAAAAAGAAGGCAGCAACAACGCTCCGCGCCTTCATTGATTCTTGCCGAACCTCAAGGGAAAAACCGATACCCGAAAACGACCCGGTATTCACCTACGCAGAGAGCGTTGGCATTGCCCGCGAAATGATCGCCGTGGCCTGGGGTGAATTCAAGCGCTACTGGCTCGACGGCGAAGGCAAAGCAAAGCGCAGGACGGATTGGCGCGAGACTTTCCGGAATGCTATCCGGCAGAACCGTGCCGGCCTTTGGTTTCTCCGCGAAGGTGAGCAAGCCAAATGGACCACAGCAGGCGAACAAGCACGGCGGGCAGCAGCATGAGCGCCCCGACCGTTTCACTCGTTGCGCCGCATTCAATCGAGGCTGAACAATCCGTCATCGGTGGCTTGCTGCTCGACAGGCGCGCATGGGATCTCGTTTGCGATGTTCTGACCGATGCCGACTTCTACACCGATGGACATCGCCGGATATGGCGGCACATAGCCCAAACCGGCATGCGTGGCCAGCCGGTCGACGTGGTGACCATCGCGGAGGCTATCGAGGCCGCTGGCGAGAGCTCAGCAACCGGTGGCCTGGCCTACCTTGGCGAACTGGCCAGCAACACCCCCAGCGCGGCCAACATCCGGCGCTATGCCGAGATCGTCCGCGAACGCTCAGTGCTTCGTCGCCTGCAAGCCGCTGGCGTTGAACTGCAGACCTCTTGCGCGAATGCCACGGGGCGCACACCGGAAGAACTTGCCGCCGCTGCCGAGTCGGCCATTCTCGGGGCGCTGGATCGCTCCTCCGGGGATCCGGACAGCCTGTCCGATGTCTTCGGCGACGTGTTGCGTTACATCGATGATCGTGGCGAGGCGGGCGGACTGACAACAGGCTTTCGTGACCTGGACGGCCTGACCGGTGGGCTTGAGCCGGGGCAGTTGATGATTGTCGCGGCCCGGCCATCGGTTGGGAAAACGATTTTCGCCTGCAACGCGGCTGACCATGTTGCAACCTCGGGTGGCGCGGTTCTTTTCCACACGCTTGAGATGAGCAAGCGGGAAGTCGGCATGCGCATTATGTCTGCCCGCTCCGGGGTTTCGGTCAAGGCGATGCGCGCCGGAACCAAGGATGGCGAGCACTGGGGCCAAATGTCCGGCCTGATGCCTTCAGCCAGCCAGCAGCGCATGCTGATTGATGATTCGGCGGCTGTGACCGTGGCCCATGTGCGTGCCAAGGCCCGGCGCATGAAGCGGAAAAGCGGCTTGTCCTTGGTCGTGATCGATTACCTGCAGCTGATGCGTGGCGACGGCGACAACCGGACGCAGGAAATGGGCAGCATCAGCCGCGGCCTCAAGGCGCTGGCCAAGGAACTGCAAGTGCCGATCATCGCCCTGGCCCAGCTTAATCGCGGCGTCGAGGGACGAGCCGACAAGCGCCCGATGCTTTCCGATCTGCGCGACTCAGGCGAGATCGAGCAGGACGCCGACATTGTGGCCATGCTGCACCGCGAGGATCTCTATTCAGACGGCCCGCAATGGGTTGGCGTGGCCGAGCTGATCATCCGGAAGAACCGCAACGGCCCGACCGGCGAAGTCTTGCTGACCTATCAGCCCGAATGCATGCGCTTTGCGAATCACAGCGGCCCGCATCCTCGCCATGGTGTTGTCCGTCAGAGCGGCCGGGGTGGATATACCCGACCGGGGGGCCTCGATTGAACACCAAACGCACCAGGAAACACTGTTCTGCCTCGCGCCAATCGCTTACCCGGTGCCCGGTAAGGGGGTTGGTGCGGCGGGCAGGGAAAAATCGAACAGCGGCGTTTATTTGCAGTTTCACCAATGAGCCGGCGCCACGGGGTGCCGGATGATTCAATCAACGAAGGAGTGTAGCAATGTGGAGAAAATTCAATGTTTGCATGGCTGAAGCGGATAGCGGCGAGGGTAGCGGGACCGGCGGCGGTGGTTTTGCCTACGCTGCAGCCACTTCAATCAGTGCCGGCGAAGCCAGGCCGGCCGCGATCCCGGAGAAATACCAAGTCAAGAAAGAAGATGGCTCGCTCGACATCGAAGCCAGCAGCCTGAAGCTGTCCGAAGCGTACAGCCACCTAGAAAAGCGCATGGGGTCCGGCGATCTGCCGCCACGCTCTGCCGATGAATACCAGCTGAATCTTCCGGACGCATTCCAGGACACAGATTTTTCGGGCGACCAGCTGCTGAGCCAGTTCAAGCAGGACGCCCTGGCCAAGGGATTCACTCAAGAACAATTCGATTTCGTGATGGGCAAGTATTTCGAGATCGCCCCCGGGTTGATGTCCGGCGCCAAGCAGCTTTCCCTGGATGACTGCGTTGCCGACCTGAAAACGGAATGGAAGACCGAGGCGCAATACAACGCCGAGATGCGGCAGGCGCAGAACGCAGCCAGGGCCTATGGCGACAAGGATGCGGAAGGGTTGATGCAGGACTACGGCAGCGATCCCCGCTTTGTCAGGCTGTTGAATCGCGTCGGGGCCGAGTTGAAAGAAGACAGTTCTTTTGGTCCTGACGTTTCATGGGGTGGCGGCCAATCGGTCGAATCCCTGATGACGTCCGAGGCCTACAACAACGCCAAGCATCCGGATCACGCCAAGGTTTCGGCGCAGGTGAGCGCCTATCACAAAGCCAATACCCGCGATCCCCGGGTCTTTTGACACCATCACAGGAGAATAATCATGTCAGGATGGAGCGCTGCAACCTACCTCGCCGCCGCTGCTGTAGCTGTCTCAGCCGGCTCTGCCGTCTATAGCGGACAGCAACAAAAGAAAGCCGCCGATACCCAAGCCCAGATCGCCGAAAACAACGCGGCCTACTCTGCCGACTCTGCCAGAGCCCATGCCGAGAAGGTCCGGAAGGCTGGCCGGGCGCAGCAGGGTGAAGCCAAGGCGGCGCTGGCCGCATCTGGCGTCAAGCTGGCTGAAGGCACCGCGCTTGAAGTCGACAAATCGATCATTCAGAACTCGGAACAGGATGCGCTCTCGGCGATTCTCTCCGGAAATCGCTCCCTGCAATCCGGGGCTGACGAGGCCGGGATGTTCCGCGCTTCCGGCCGGGCGGCGCAAACGAGTTCCGCTCTTACGGCAGTCGGTTCCACGGCGGGGTGGATAGGGAAAAACTACGACCAGACGAAGAAACCCTGACATGTCCAAGAACCCGAGTGAAGCTGAACTGCGTCGCATCTGGGGCCAGGACTTCGATAAGCGAATGGATGACGTCCTAGATGTCTTTGACACCCTGCCCGCCGATGCCCAGCAGCGAATCAATAACGGTGGGGCGGCCGAACTGAAAGCACTGGCGGCGATGAAAGACCCCGCCTATCTCAACCCGAAGCATCCCGACCATGCTGCTGTTTCCAAGCAGGTCAGTGAGCAATTCAATTCTTTGTTTGGCAGCGATCCTGCCGCATCAATTTAAAGGGGACTCACCATGGAACTGAAAGAACTACTGGCATTGAATGAACCGTCCGTCGAACAGTACGGCGAGATGGAAAAGCAATTGCTCAGCATTGCGCGTGCAGCTTCGGCAGAAATCACCCGACTGGACGCCGAAGGCCTGGCCCGCGGCGCTGACCGCTTGCTAGGTCATGATGATGGTGGCGAGGCGCGCGCGGCTGCAAGGGCTACGGCAGAACAACGCCGCTCCGACGCTGAGAACGTGCTTGCCGATGTTCGCGGCAAGTCTGCCTCCCTGCAGGCTCGCCTGGAGAAAGAGGCCGACGAGCAGGCTTGGGCAGAGGTGCGCCGGCTTCTTGCGGCACGGTCCCGCGCAATGGAAGAAATCGACGCCCTATGTTCGAAGATCGGCGAACTCTACGAAGCGGTGATCGAGAATGGACAAACCGCCCAGAACGCGGCTCCGGTAAAGATAAATCTCGGGTCTGCTTTCGAACTCCAAGGCCGAATGCCATCACAGATTGGCGTGGCAATTATGTCCAGGGTTCACCTGTCTGTCGGCCGGCCGTTTTCTGTGCAGGCGGTGAATATCGATCAGTTCTGTACGGCCTACGACAATCAGATCCGATTCAATGGCCTGCCCGGCTTCCTGGGCCCGGTCCACAACGCAATTCTTCTCCATAGCCAATGAGCGACGCGGTAAGCGGAGAATTCCTTCCCGCGAACCGTGATTCCACGGGGGGGAAGGTTGATAGCCATCCCCCTAAAATTGACCTGCGCAATGCAGAAGCAATGCGCCGCGAGATGGCCGCGGTGTATCGCGACATGAGGGCCAAGCGGATTGATGTGCATGACGGCACGCGGCTGGTCTACGTGCTCAACGCGCTCCGGCAGGCCTATGAAACCGACGTATTGCAGAAGCGACTTGAAAAGCTGGAGAGTTTTTATGGCACGCAACATCAAAAAGCGCCTTGAGGCCCTAGAGGGGGGGCGCAGCAAAGCAGACCAAGACGAAGATGAAGATGGGCTGAGAAGCGAGATAGCCGAGGCCGAGCGCCAGGCTTGCCTCATTGCTGCCTGGCATCAACATCATAAACTCAGTGTGCCGATTGGTAGCGTGCTGCCTGACATGCTGCGATATGTCGATGAAAGCGAGGCCAGGCGCTTGCTGGCGATGGACTACAACTCAGTCTATCGGGCTATCGGCATGCCCAACCACACGGCAGTCGCGAATGCGGTACCTCAAGCGAAGCTCGAGGAAAGGGCAATGCCACAGGTCCAAGTGCCGGGGTGGCATCGTGGTCGATAGCAAGGCGCCCGGGGATAAGCTGCTGGTCGATTGGTTCCGGGTGATTGTTGACCTTGACCGCGAAGGCTACGGCGCGACCGTCGTAGCGCTGTCCATCGAAGTCCCGAAGACCACGCTGCTGGGCTGGAAGCAAGGGAGCCGCCCGAAGTACGAGGAGGCGTGCATGCTGATTGATCTGTGGGCCAGGGTATTGAAAAAGGGGCGTGATCAAGTTCCGATGATCAGCCCCTTTGACTTCAGGCGGTAGCTGCTGGAGGCCTGGCCATCTCGATTTGTTCGAAGGAGGGCCGGCCCGCCGTTGGCGTTCAGGCTGGGTGGATAGGCTCGGATTGGCAGTGGTACGCTGGCGGTAATAGCCATTTCTCGGCGCCGCCCTTGGTCTCGAAAAACTTAATCTTGCTGGCGCACAGGTCGGCAAGAAAACCCACCTGGGCCGCCAAGTGTTCGTTTGAGATGATCAAGGCTTCCAGCAAATCATGGTCATCACTGCTACTGCTCAACTCGTCAATTGACTGGATCGAGTTGCGATTGATCACCCTGGCGAGTGATGCAATTTTGCTCATTTGACCCTAGGGCCGTGGTTATAGGTAGCCCAATGGGTGGCTTTGCTTCTGCATTTTGATCTTATTTCCCTTCTGGTAAGCCATTTTTGCATGAATATGTACTATTCCTGCAATTAGCCGGACAAGCAAAAAGGGCGGGGTTTCCCGCCCTTTTTTTGTTTACTTTTTCGAGCCTCGGCCGTTATGTCCGGTACACTCAAAAAATTGACAGGAATTTTGAAGATGATGCGCAGTCCGCTTGCCCTGCTTGTCGCTTTGCTGCCGCTCTCGGTTTCGGCCCAGACGATTTACAAATGCATTGATGCCAGCGGTGGCACGGTCATTTCCAATTCGCGCGTCGAAAAGAACTGCAAGGCGATTTCCACTGGCCCCGAGAATGCTGTGCCAGCACCGCCTAGGGCCAAGCCGGCCAGCGCAGTGGCGAACCCCTCACCGGCGGGCTTTCCGCGCGTGCAGGAAGATACCCAGAAGGCGCGCGATGGTGATCGTCGACACATTCTGGAGCAGGAACTGGCCGGTGAGCAGCGCAGTCTGGAGCAGGCGCGCAAGGATGTCTCGGAACAACAGGCTGCCGGTGTTTCTGGTGACCGTATTGCACCCTACCGTGATCGCGTCGGACAGCATGAGCGCAACATTCAGGCGATTCAGAAAGAGTTGGGCAACCTCAGGTAGTCGCTTTGGTGGGAGTGCTAGCCGAATAAATTAAGGGCGCCGAGGCGCCCTTTGTTTTTGGCTAGGAGATTGCGGTCTGCTCCTTGATCCTGACCTTGTACCAGGCCGCGTAAAGCGCTGGCAAAAAGAGCAGGGTCAGCGCCGTGGCGACGATGAGGCCGCCCATGATGGCGACGGCCATCGGCCCGAAGAAATCATTGCGCGACAGCGGAATCATCGCCAGTACGGCCGCTGCGGCGGTCAGCACAATGGGGCGGAAACGGCGCACGGTTGATTCGACGATCGCCTCATGACGCGGTTTGCCGGCAGCCATGTCCTGTTCGATCTGATCGACGAGAATCACCGAGTTGCGCATGATCATGCCGAACAGCGCAATAGTGCCGAGCAGGGCCATGAAGCCGAAAGGTTGCCGGAACACGAGCAGGAAAAGCGCGATGCCGATGATGCCGAGCGGCGCCGTCAGCAGGACCATGATGACGCGCGAAACGCTCTGCAACTGGATCATCAGGATGGTGATCACGGCCAGCACGAAGAGCGGAATGCCGGCCATGACCGAACCTGAACCCTTGGATGACTCCTCGACCGAGCCGCCGGTTGCGATGCGATAGCTATCGGGCAGGCTGGCCTGAATCGCGTCGATTTCACTCTTCATGCTGTCGACGACGGTGGCGGGCTGAATCTTCCCGTAGAGGTTGCCGCGCACCGTGATCGTCGGCAGGCGGTCTCGGCGCCAGATCAGACCCGGTTCGAAGCTGTGCTTGAGGCGCCCGATCTGGCTCAGCGGGACGCTCTTGCCAGCGCGTGTCGGCACCGACAGGTCAGCAAGTGAGGAGAGGTGGCTGCGCTCCTCGCGGTCGCCGCGCAACACGACATCAATACTCTTTTCACCTTCACGGTAGCTGGTCACCGTGTAGCCGTTCAGGGACATGTTGAGAAGCGCGGCGATATCCTGACTGGAAACACCGAGCAGGCGGGCCTTGTCCTGATCGATCTCGATTTCGACCGACTTCGAGAGCTCGCTCCAATCGACATTGACGTTGGACAACTCGCTGTTCTGGCGCATCACTGACGCGACCCGAGTGGCGGCCTGACGCAGGGTGGCAAGGTCTTCGCCGGAAATGCGGTATTGCACGGGATAACCGACCGGCGGACCATTTTCGATGCGGGCGATGTTGCCGCGGGCGGCGAACGGCTCGTTTTCGAACAGTTTGATCAGTCGACCGCGGACGGCTTCGCGCGTCGCGACATCTCGCGTGACGATGACGAACTGGCTGACGTTGCTGGCCGGTAGTTGCTGGTCCAGCCCGAGGTAATAGCGCGGCGCACCGGAGCCGACGAAGGATATGTAGTGCTCGAACTGGTCGAACTCCGCTTTGTCCTTGGCCAGCCAAAGTTCGAGTCGTTTTGCTTCGGCGTCGATGGCGGCGATGGACGCACCTTCGGGCAGTCGCAATTCGACATTGAGTTCAAGGCGGGTCGAGTTCGGGAAGAACTGCTTCTGGACCTTCATCATGCCGACGATGGAAAGCGCAAACAGGATGATCGTGACGCCAATGACCAGCCAGCGTCGGCTGACGCACCAAGTGACCAACCGGCGAAAACGGGTATAAAAGGGCGTCCCGTAGACATCATGGTCTTCACCGTGCCCCGGGCCATTGAGGCCGAGCTTGTCGGCCAGGCGGGCGAGGCGTGGCAGGCGTTTCTCCAGGCGGCCGCTCTGGCGCGCCGCGTGAGGGTTTGGCAGCAGCTTGTAACCGAGCCAGGGAATGGCGATGACGGCGGCCAGCCAAGAGATGAGCAGGGCGACGGCGTTGATCTGGAAGAAGGCGAAGGCGTATTCGCCAGTCGCCGACTTGGCCAGAGCAATCGGAATGAATCCGGCGACGGTGACCAGCGTGCCCGAGAGCATTGGCCCGGCCGTGCTGGTGTAGGCGAATGAAGCTGCGCGGGTGCGTTCCCAGCCCTGCTCCATCTTCACCCACATCATCTCGACAGCAATGATCGCATCGTCGACAAGCAAGCCAAGCGCCAGAACCAGCGCCCCGAGCGATACCTTGTGCAGGCCGACGTTGAACAGGTACATGGCAAGGAAGGTAGCGGCCAGCACGAGCGGAATGGATAGCGCGACAACCAGTCCGGTGCGTATGCCAAGGCTTATGAAGGTGACAAGCAGCACGACAATCACCGCTTCGGCCAGCGCCTGCGTAAAGGCCTTGACCGAGCGAGCGACCGCGTCGGGCTGGCTGGTCGCCACGCCGATTTCGACGCCGACCGGCAAGGCTTCCTGCAGCTTGGCGACGCGGCTGTTCAGGGCCTTGCCGAGTTCGATGATGTCGCCTCCCTTGGCCATCGAGACAGCAATGGCAAGAGAGGGCTTGCCGCCAAAGCGAACCTGCGTGGCAGGCGGGTCGATGGTGCCGCGCCGGATGTCGGTGATGTCACCGAGCCGGAAACTGCGGCCGCCGGCGCGGATCAGGGTATCGGCAACGGCCTGCACGCTGTTGAAAGCGCCGCCCGGGCGAACCTGGATACGCTCGCTGGCTGTCTCGAAGAAGCCGGTGCCGGCGACCGCATTTTGCTGATTCATCGCCTGGACGATGGTCGCCTGATCTATGCCCAGGGTGGCGAGTTTGGTATTCGAGAGCTCGACGAAAATCTTCTCGTCCTGAATGCCGAAGATTTCAACCTTGCCGACCTGCGGCACGCGCAGCAATTCATCGCGAATGCGCTCGGCCTGATCCTTGAGTTGCGGATAATCGAAGCCTTCTGCGGTCAACGCATAAATATTGCCAAAAACGTCGCCGTACTCGTCGTTGAAGAAGGGGCCCTGAATGCCGGCTGGCAAGGTGTGTCGGATATCGCCGATCTTCTTGCGAACCTGGTAGAAAACGTCAGGCACATTGGCCGGTGGCGTGCTGTCCTTGGCGAAGAACATCACAGTCGATTCGCCGGGGCGGGAAAAACTGGAAACGCGGTCGATGAACGGGGTTTCCTGGAGCTTTTTTTCGATCTTGTCGGTCAGCTGCTGTTCAACCTGGCGTGCCGTGGCGCCGGGCCAGAAACTGCGTATCACCATCATCTTGAAGGTGAAGGGGGGGTCTTCCGCCTGGCCGAGCTTGCCGTAGGCAAAAACACCCATCAGCGCGATGGCGAGCAGAAAGTAGCCGACCAACGTGCGATGGTGCAGCGTCCAATCCGACAGGTTGAAGCGGTGGCTCATCGATCAGCGCTGCCGATCCGGCGTCGTCGCAGCCTTCGCCAATACGTCCTGGCCGTCGACCAGTCGGCCAGCGCCGCTGATGACGACCAGCTCGCCTGCCTCCAGTCCGCCGTTCAGTTCGACGCCATCTTCGCGGAAGCGGGCAACCTGGACCGAATGCGAGGCAATCTTGCCGTCCTTGGCAACGCGGACCAGCGGCCCCTGCCCAAGATCGATCACGGCGCTCAGCGGGACAAGCAGCGTGCTTTCGGCGGCACCATCGAGGGTGACGCGTGCCGTCATGCCGAGGCGAACTTCGGCCGGCGGATTAAGGATGCGAATGCGTGCGGCGTACGTACGGGTTGCCGGGTCGGCGGCGGGTGACAACTCGCGTAACTCCCCGCGCAAAGTCATTTTCGGGTCGGCCCACAGGCTGACAGCGAGATTTCTGGCGGCTTTAAGTTCGGCCAAACGGCTTTCCGGAATGGCGATGGCGACTTCCTTCTCTTCCGGTCGCGCGACGCGCATCACTGCCTGGCCGGCGCTGACCACCTGCCCGGCATCGGCAATAACAGCCGTGACAATGGCCGGAAACTCGCTGCTCAGCGTTCCATAGCTGCTCTGGTTGCCACTGATGCGGCTCTGCGCGCGGGCCTGTTCGAGCCGGGCCTGGGCGCTGTTGAAGGCATTGTCCTTGGCCTCGAATGCGGCCTGGCTGACGAATTTTTTGGCGACGAGACCGGCGTAGCGTTCGCGCTCGGCGCGTGCCGTGGCCTGCTCGCTCTCGGCGGCTGCCAACTGGGCGCGAGTGGCCGCCGCAGCCAGTTCCAGATCGGCTGGGCGCTGGTATATACACCCGGCTTGGCA
>OCTV010000666.1_pt1 | contig 13405 bp, 13 predicted proteins | sample 1539101 | NCBI WGS metagenome assembly OCTV01 (sample SAMEA3991422, study PRJEB22521) | metagenome | biome: anthropogenic terrestrial biome; feature: sewage plant; material: sludge | place: Sweden | collected 2012-09-26 | reverse complement strand
CGCAATTGATCAAGGCCATGAAACGGGCGGAAGCAAAAATGGATCCGGTCCTGGCAAAGCTGAAAGACCATGTCCTCTTTTTGAAGCATAACCTCAACGCGCAGGCCATCGCCTCGCTCAAGAGCGAATTGGTCACGGTCGAAGGCACCATCGACTCACTGATCAAGGATTTGAACGCCTCAATTCAGGAAGCGGATTCCTTCATCTCGTCCATGGAGAAGGATAACGCGTGATTGCGGGAGATGGACGCGCTGCCAGCCGCTCGTTCGGTGTTGATCGACGACGGCAGGCTATCAGCGTCAGGTCGTCGCCGCGCAGATCTTCCGGACATGGCCCCGCAGCCAGCGATGCGCGAGATCAGCGTCCAGCCGTGGGTGCCAGAGCAACGATACCGTGAACTCCGGCGTGGAGACCGGGAGCGCAAAGCTGTGCATTCCTGCTCGCAAAATCCCCGTATGGCGTTCAGGGACTGTGGCGATCAAATCTGAAGCACGGGCCAGAGCAATCGCCGTCGCGAATCCGCCGACGATCGTGACAATGTCCCGTTCCAGTCCAAGCCGCTGCAAGGCTTCCTCAATCGGCCCCTTCTCATGCCCCTGCCGCGAGACAGAGATATGCCGTCCGCCGGCATAACGGGAAGGCGTGATCCTGCCTTTTGACAGGGGGTGCCCCGTTCGCACGGCGCCGATCAGACGGTCCCGGAACAAGGCTTGAACCCGCAACTCCTGCGCAGTGGTCTTCTCAATCACCCCGGTTTCCAGATCGACGGTACCGTCGCGAAGCGGCGCACTGTCCTTATTGGCCTTCTGAAGGAAATGCAGCCGCACGCCGGGAGCTTCCTCGCCGACCAGCGCAATGAGATCCGGCCCGAAGTTCTCTACGAATCCTTCGCTGGTCCGCAATGTGAACGTTCGGACGAGCTGTGTGAGATTGAGCTTCTCCGCAGGGCGCAGAACCGCTTGTCCCTCTTCCACGACCTGACTGACCCGTTCACGAAGTTCGACCGCTCGTGGTGTGGGGACGAGACCTCGGCCGGCCCTCACCAGGAGTGGATCACCGGTCGTCTCACGCAATCGCGCCAACGCCCGGCTCATTGCAGACGGGCTCAGACGCAGCCGTCTGGCGGCGCGGGCCACGCTGCCTTCCGCCAATAAAACATCCAGGGTGATCAGCAAATTGAGATCAGGTGTGGACATGCACCGACCATACCATAGCTTGACCGTGATGTGGCGTCTCACGCACGAATACAGTGCAGATGATGCGCCTTCCGCCATGTCACTGAGAAGGCTATACTCACGACAGTTCTAACCACGATCAGCTGGAACAGGAAACATCTCAGCCACTTAACAGAAAGGTCGCACATTGTGGAACCACAATTTTGGCATGACAGGTGGACAAAAAATGAGATCGGGTTTCACAAGAGTGACGCCAACCCGCTGCTGGTGAAGTATTTCACCGAGCTCGCTCTGCCGAAAGGCAGCCTGGTTTTTGTGCCCTTGTGCGGGAAGACGCTGGATATTTCGTGGCTGCTGTCGAACGGCTACCGGGTTGCCGGAGCCGAATTGAGCTCAAACGCCATTGAGCAACTGTTCGCGGAGCTCGGGGTGAAACCGACGATCACGAGGAACGGTGAGATAGATCGCTACCATGCGAACGACATCGACATCTTTGTCGGCGATATCTTCGATGTGACGAGAACGATGCTGGGTCCGGTCGATGCGATCTATGACAGGGCTGCGCTGGTCGCCCTTCCGGAGAACATGCGGAGTCGCTACACCTCGCACCTCACAGCGATCACCGATCACGCGCCGCAGTTGCTCGTTTGTTATCAATACGATCAACGCGCGGCGGAAGGCCCCCCTTTCTCAATCAGCCACGAGGAAGTCCGTCGACATTATGGAGAGCGATACCACTTAACGCTCCTCACCAGCGCAGATGTGTCCGGTGGACTCAAGGGAAAATGTTCGGCAACCGAGCATGTGTGGCTGCTACGAAGGGGCTGAGGATGATCACGCGATTTATGCCAGGACGAGATGTGGTACAAGCAGGAACGACGGATCTGACGCCTTCGATTCGGTGGATACTCGCCGGCCTGTCGTTATCCATGTTGTTGTCCTCGATCGGGACGAGCATCGCCAATGTGAGCTTGCCGACGTTGGCACAGGCGTTCGATGCCTCGTTTCAACAGGTCCAGTGGGTCGTCATCGCGTATCTGGTGACCATCACCACCGGGATCGTCAGCGTGGGTAGGCTCGGCGACATGACCGGTCGCCGACGGCTCCTCCTGGTCGGTGTCTTCCTGTTCACCGTCGCCTCGGTCTTGTGCGGTGTCGCTCCCACGCTCTGGCTGCTGATTGCCGCTCGCGCGGCGCAGGGTCTGGGAGCCGCCATCATGATGGCCCTCACTATGGCATTCGTCGGCGAGACGGTTCCCAAGTCACAGGTCGGCAGCGCCATGGGACTGCTTGGCACGATGTCTGCGATCGGCACCGCACTCGGCCCATCGCTCGGCGGCATGCTGATCTCCGAATTCAGCTGGCGGGCAATCTTTCTGATCAACCTGCCGCTAGGGCTCCTGATTTTTCTTCTCGCGTATCGATTCCTACCCGTTGATCGTCCGCGACAGCAAGTTGATCGGCTCGGGTTCGACCATGCGGGTACGCTGCTGCTTGCGCTGACGCTTGCAGCTTATACGCTCGCCATGACGATTGGACGCGGCAGCTTCGGACCGCGCAACCTGGCGCTGCTGGTGGCCACCCTACTTGGAGCCGGCCTCTTCCTGTTTGCCGAGACAAGGGCTGAATCACCTCTGATCCGATTGACGATGTTCCGCAATCCTCTGCTGAGCGCAAGCCTTATCATGAGCGCACTCGTCTCGACGGTGATGATGGCGACGCTGGTGGTCGGGCCGTTTTATCTCTCGCGTACGCTCGGGCTCCACGCGGCACTTATCGGACTGGTGTTGTCGGTGGGCCCTCTTTGCGCCGCGCTGACCGGTGTGCCGGCCGGTCGCCTTGCGGACCGCCTTGGTCCCCAACGCATGACCGTCCTTGGGCTCATCGGAATAGCCGCCGGTGCCTTCCTCCTGTCCGTAATACCGGCGACGCTCGGGATCTATGGCTACACCGCCCCCCTCATTGTCATCACCGTCGGTTATGCACTGTTCCAGACAGCCAACAACACTGCTGTCATGACGGATACTCGTCCGGAGCAGCGGGGCGTCATTTCCGGCCTGCTCAACCTGTCCCGCAATCTCGGGCTGATCACCGGGGCTTCCGTCATGGGCGCTGTATTCGCGGCTGCGTCATCGACGATCGACATCACAACGGCGCCTCCCGATGCCGTTGCCATCGGCATGCGGGTCACGTTCGCAGTCGCGGCGGTTCTGACCCTCGTCGCGCTCGCCATCGCCGTGGCAACGTACCGCCGTGAGTTGTACGGGTGGGCGATGGCTCCGACCGCAGAGTCATAGGCGGACAGCAGGATTCCGGCAGCACCGCTTGCCGCTCGTCATCCGCAAGTGCCTGTGGCACAGGTTGCGAACCATGCTGCACGAGACATGGATTGCATCCCTTTGCGCCACGATGGACTCGACCGGCGAGACCAAGTAGAATGACCCCGTTCTTCTCGTCTTCCCCGCGCGACATCGTCATCATTTCGTCGGGTGCAGCTCAGCCTGCAAGGATCGTCCATTACCCCAAGGGAGCTACATGCAAAAGACTCGCATCATCTGCACGATCGGTCCCGCCACAGAATCCTACGAAATGCTGCACAAGCTCTACGAGGCCGGGATGAGTATCGCCCGTCTCAACATGTCCCACGGCGACCACGAGTCTCACGCCAAGGTCATCCAGCACATCAAGTCGCTCAACCGGAAGGTGAAATTTCCTATTCCCATTCTCCTGGACACGCAAGGTCCGGAGATCCGCACCGGCGATCTTTCCAACGAGCTCGACCTGCGGCAAGGCGACATTGTCTCCGTCACCACACGCGGTCCGATGAACGTCGAGGAAAGCTCCATCCACATCAACTATGCGGACCTGCTTGAGGCGGTCAACGTGGGGGACCGGATCACCGTGGACAACGGGCTGATCAATTTTGAGGTGCTGGAGAAGCACGAACGCCACATGCGGTGCCGTGTCTTAGACGGCGGGCTTCTGAAGAGCAAACGCCACGTGAATCTCCCCGGCGTCCGTGTCAATCTCCCGTCGATTACGCAAAAAGATATCAAGGATATTCTTTTTGGTCTGGAGCGGGATGTGGACTTCATCGCCCTGTCGTTTGTGCGCGAGGCCGGAGATATTCAGCAGCTGAAGGATTTGATGGGCGACAAGGTCGGGAAGGTAAAGATCGTCGCGAAGATCGAGGACCAGGAAGGAGTCCGGAACCTTGAAGCGATCATCAAGGAATCGGACGGCATTATGGTCGCGCGCGGAGATCTCGGGGTGGAGATCAACCTGGAAGACCTGCCGAATGTCCAGCGCACGATCGTGCGGCTATGCGCCGAGTACGGCAAACGCGTGATCGTGGCGACGCATCTCCTCGAATCCATGATCCACAACCCGCATCCGACCCGGGCCGAGGTCACCGACGTCGCCAACGCCATCTACGAAGAAGCCGATGCCGTCATGCTGTCCGGCGAAACCACCGTTGGGAAGTATCCGGTGAAGTGCGTCGAGTTCCTCCGCAGGATTGCGCTGAAATCCGAAACGATACCCGGATTGCAGTTTGCGAAACATTTGCGTAACGCGGAGAACAAGCAACAACTGGCGGCGGCGGCCGTGCAGCTGGCCGAGGGGGTCAAGGCCAAAGGCATCGTCGTGATCACCAGACGAGGGCTCATGGCCGATCTCGTCGCAAACTGCCGCCCGTTCGCCACCACTATCTACGCCTTTACCAACATGAGCCAACCGCGACGGACCATGATGCTCAATCGCGGCGTGCTCCCCTTCAAGATCGATTTCAGTTCGGACCCCGAAAAAACATTACAAACGGCGTTCCGGATTCTAAAAGACCGCGAGGATTTCAAGGTTGGGGACAAGGTCGTCATCATCTCGGACGTCCTTGCTCAGCAACGGGTCGACTCGATTCAGATTCGCGACGTCCCCTCTGACGACATTCTGCCCGACCTATCCGCGGTGAGTCATTGAGCGAACTGCCTTCGGAAGACGTATGTGAATTGCCTCATCCGGTGAATGATCGTGGACTGGTGGCGGGCATGAAGCGACGCCGGGCATTGAACTCACGCTGCGGCCCGGTCACGCACAGCTGACAGCTAAGAAACCGGCGCCGGCACTCCCCCACCCCACTCTACGGGGAGTTGCGCCGCGCACAATAGCGGGACAGATTCTCCTCCTGGCCAAGGCCCTTTGGGATACGCGTTGTTGCCTCTCCCCCACCCCGCATCACGCAGGGCGGAGGAGAGGATGGTCTGCCTACCGAACCTCCAACTTCTTTGCCGCCACTGACGCAGCCTTTCGCAGATGCTCTTCAGGATCGCCCTGCGCGATGGCCGTAATCCGCTGCTTGAAATCAGCCCGATTTAACTTCCCTGCCGTCATCAGCGCCAGCTTCCGGACACCCGAATCGTGGTCATTGAGCGATTTCATGACCAAGTCGGTGGGAGCAACCGCGGCCAGATTCTGCAGCCCTTGGGCGACCGCAATACGAACCTGCGGATCATGGTGATCGGCGGCCTTCCTTAATACCTCAACCGCGCCTGCTCCGCCGATCAAGCTCGCGGCATAGACGGCCTTGGACGATTTCAGCGGATCGTCGGCCTCGGCAATCAATTGTAGGTGCGGCAACGCCTCCGGCCCCAGCAGAGCCAGCGCTTCGTAACTGGGCTCGTCTTTGTCGATTTCAGCTAATACCTGCTGCATTGTGATTGGCATGTTCTTGTCTCCCGGCTAATTCGTAAAGGAGCTCGCCAACATCGTCGTCTTCTCTGAGGCAATAATGTCCGGCGGAGGGTTAGTAATATTGTCGGTTCCCAGTCCGGTCATCAGCCGGTTGTTATCACTGACGTGCGACAGCCCCAAGACGTGGCCGATTTCATGCGCCAAGGTCCATGCGCTGGCCCCGCTGGCGACCACGGCCCCGGGCCGGTTGGCCGGATGACTGGCGCAGCCGTTGAACGGCGGCTGCGTGCTGCGAACGAAGTAGGCAATCACATCCTTCGCCGCTGCGTTATTCCGGTTGGCAAATAGCTGTGTTTGTTCCGCGGTCACCGTCCCCATCGTACAGGCACCGACATCAATATCGTTCAGCGCCGGCAGATTCAGCACTTCAAACGACACATATTTGAGGCCGACTTGCGCGGTCGCATAGGTCAGACGCATATTGGAAATCATCTGGTTAATCGTAAATCGAGTGGGCGCCGTGAGACACTTGACGTGCAATCGCACCGTTTCACGGCAGGCCAGCGCCCCTGTCCCCGGGCTCCAGTAAATAGATCCATGCTGGAATTCGCTATATCGCCCGGTACTGTCTTCCGTACTCAATTCATCGCTGGTGGGGTATCCCAGAAAACTGCGCTCCCATCCCATGCTCGCCCATAGAGCCCGAATGGCGCCATGCACCTCATGGGCACCGGTCGCCGGCGTCCAATAGACTGACCCGCCTTGAAAATGATTGTACCGCCCGACCCCATCCGGCGTCGTCGTCTCATCCGTCAACGGGTAGCCCAGAAAGCTGCGTTCCCACCCCAAACTCGCCCACTTACCCCGAATGGCGCCATGCACCTCATGGGCGCCGGTCGCCGGCGTCCAATAGATCGATCCCCCTTGAAAATGATTGTATCGCCCGATGCGATCCGGCGTCGTCGTTTCATCCGTCAACGGGTAGCCCAGGAAGCTCCGTTCCCACCCCAATCTCGCCCATCTGTCACGGATGAGTCCGTGGACTTCATGAGCTCCGGTTGCCGGCGACCAATAGATGGAGCCGCTTCGGTAATGCCGGTAATGGCCGATCCCGTCAGGGGCGACGAGTTCAGCGGTCGTCGCCGGGCCCAACCAACCAGCGGGCCCCCCAAGAGCCGCATACTTCACATCAATATCTGACATCTGCATTCCCTCCCTCATCAAAATGGTTGTCACTAACTGCGCACGGAGCAGCGAGCGTCGGGCGGAGTCTTACGGTACTGTCGATTTCATCACTTCTTGTCCCGGTCAGCCTGGATTGCATCTGATGGCAGTACCCAGTCTCTACCCGTTCAGGCGCTTGCTCGTTGAACTCTCAACTTGTCATAGAGCAAGCGGAATGCCCACGTAGAACAGGCGCAGGACAGTTTCTCAAACTGAACAATTTCAGGGCCGTACCAGTTGTTGAGCAGCGCCGCCGTGCGAATCATCGCCTTCTTCTGCTGAGGCTTGTATCGAAAAAGATTCACGACATGTATCCGAACTGGTTCATGATTCGGCTGACGAAAGAACTAGTGGGAGAAACACATCCACGGTTGAGAGTTCCACCGGAACGGCGACGGCTCACAACCGATGCTGGAATGCGTGCAGATCACACAGGAGAGGAGAGATGAAGGGGGTCAGCGCTGACGCATTCCTGTCCGAGGTTCCTCAGAACCATCGGGCCGTCTGAACCGCGCAGGTGATGCTGTCGACTTAGGCAGTCACAAGCGTTTGCTTCGAGATCCCTTTCAACAACCAGGACTGGTTCTCATAAACATACCGGTTTCGCTGCTGTACCAAGGTGGCCAGAATCTGCTCCCGGATCTGTCCCAGGCCTGAGTACTGTTGACACTCACCCCCGCCCTCCCGAAAACCGTCGCAAATTTCTTCTACCACTGAGAACAATATGTTGTTGCTGAATTTGGTCACGGCACTCAGTGCAGTTTTGTATGCGACAAGGTCTGCACCGGGCTCGAAAAGCCGCTCCATTACAAAGACCTCATGCCACGCATGATTGATCATCGCGGCCACACAATCCGATCCCCTGACCCATTCGCCGACTGTTCGTCCTATTGCCTCGTAGCAACGCGCAATCCGGGGATCGAGAAAATCGTAGTCCGGGTTACACACGTCGCCGTTGAACCGTCCCTGGGCCATCAGCGTCTCCTTGATAGGCGTGCCGTCATAGGGCAACATTTTGCAGAACACCGCCGCGACACTCCCATCGTCGACAATCCGGCGCAAAAACCCCACATTCGTTTCAATCGATTCGAACGTGCTGGATGGATCAAACAGCATGAAGCCGAATTCCCACATGAGGCCCAGCGACTTCAGCGTCTCAACGGCTCGCAGATTTTCCGCCACGGTAATTTCCTTGTGAAGCACATCGAGTCCATCGTCCGATCCCGACTCCAGCCCCATGTACACCAGGTACAACCCGGCATCCCGCAAGGTCGCAAACAACTCCGGCTCAACCGCATCGGCCCGACAACTGATTTTCCAGATGACTTTCCCGACCAGGTCCTGGCGATACAGTTCATCGACCAGACTGAGCGCCCACCGACGCCACGACGGGCCGAAGAGGGGGAAATCATCATCTTGGAACAGGAACAGGGTAATCCCCCGGTTCTGATAAAGATCCTTCATTTCGCGGACCACTTCGGTTACTTTCCGAATCCTGACGACCCGTCCCGGAGCGGCCCGATAAAACATATGAATGGAACAAAAGGAACAGGTCCGGGAACAGCCGCGTGACGCCAGGATGGGCATTGTTCGCTGACCGAGGATCGCCGTCGGCTCATACTGCCGGTAGGGAAAGGGCAACACATCGAGGTCGTCCAGGAGATGCCGAAGAGGATTTGACACGAATCGCCCGTCCCGACGATACGCGAGGCCATCGATCCTGCGCCAATCCTGGTCATGAATGAGCGATTCCACGAGCTCGAGCAGGGTCACCTCCCCTTCGAATCGAACCACGCTGTCCACCTCTGGAATCAACTCAAGCGTTCGCTCGTGACTCAGACTTGGAAAGTGCCCGCCGATTGTGAAATGACACCGGACGCCATGGTTCCGCAGGTATTGCATCAACACACGGAAGCGAGGCAGATAAAATTGAAAGATGAGCGAAAACCCGACCACCACCGGGACTTCAGCTTTAATCGTCGCCAAGATCTGCTCCGCCGCATCTTCGAAATCGAGAACCTTCACACGATGCCCTCGTCGCATCAGCGTTGCGGCCAGATACCCGATTCCAAGGTTGCCCTGCTTCTGAAATCCGATCAAGACCACGGGTCTGGTCGCGTCCTGTTCGCTCAAGGCCTGCAGAGGGGGCATGGCCCCGCTCTCGTCCAGCAGAGTGAGTGATCTCATAGCCTCCTCCCAAGGAATGGCCGCAACAATGCGTGGCAACACCAGGCCCGATCATTGCCATGTCGAACCCGCTTCCTGCACAGCGAAATCCTCTGAAAAGGAGCGGCATAGGGCCGGGGGCGGCGTCCACTCCCTTCCACTGAGGATTTTGCACGTAGCTATTTGCCGCCGAACTTCTTGACCATTTCCATCGACTGCTCAATCGCTTTCATGTTCTGCTGCATGATCGCCCGCTGATTCTCCAGCTGAATCAACGCCAGCTGACTCAGCGCTTCCTTCGGAAGGTTTGCACGTTCGAAGAACCACCAAGGCACAGGATCCCAATTGATCGGCACTCGCCACTTGAATACCTCCGGCAATGGCAGTTCCGGATTCATGATGGGCTTTTCCATTCGGTCCTCCTTTGGTGAGTACGCTCAATATTGCGATCGTCGTGATCGCGGTGTTCCCCCGGCCACGCAGCACACAATGAGTTCCAACGTGTGTCCTCACCAGCAGAGGAACAAGCAAGATATCGGCCACATTGCAGCGGTCATGTCATTTACCTACTTCCAATGATTTGGACGGTCTGCAGTCGGAAAAGGATCAGGCCTTCGTGTATACGATGCGATACTCACGTATCCAAATTGATACGTAGACGAATCAGGGAAATGGTTGTTTAAGAGAAGGCCTAATGGCAGGGTGTCACACCGACGACTTCGATTGGGACGTTCCGGATTCGCCGACGATGTGCCTCTCGCAAGCCGTCAAGGTGATTTCAGGTGAGCTGCTGGTTGTTGTAGGCTTCGAGTCGATGGGGCGGACAGATCCAAATCAATCGGGTGGACAGGCCCGGGACCAGTACATTCTGGAGCGCCAGCAGGTGTGCCGGAGATCGCCCGTCACGTCATCATCGCACATGAAATCGCGACGGGTAAACCTCGAAAGACACGCTCACGCGTATACAAACGATCACGAGGCCCTACCCACGCGGAACACGGTATCGCAACTCAGCGAAGCCGGGCCCGATCGCGCGAACCGACTCAAGGATGAGGGAAGGCGACGTGGTCCGGCGAGGCAGGAGCGGCTTGCCTGATCCGAGGGTGACCGAACCAACCTGCACGATCAGTTCGTCGAGGAGTCCGGCGTCATAGAACTGTCCAACAAGTTCGCCTCCCCCGACCAGCCACACGTTCCGGCCACGCGCCGCTTTCTTCATGTCAGCATGAACCGGGCGAACGTCCCCGCTTACAAATCGGATGTCTGTACCTTCCACGGGGGGAAGGCGACGCCTTGAGAACACCCAGGTGGGTTGAGCATAGGGCCAGGCGACCGGTTCGCGCCCGTCCGGACGGATGACGTGGCGCAGCATCCACTCATAGGTGGCAGACCCCATCGCCAAGGCGCCGACCTCCTTGATGAAGGACGGATACCCCGTCTCGTTGATATCACCAAGGGGAAAGAGCCAGTCGAGAGAATCGTCGAGCGTCGCGATGAATCCATCGAGGCTTGAGGCAGTGTAGTACTGGGTGGTCATGAGCGATACATCTCCTTGCCGGCACTCACCTATTCAGCTTGTTCGGCAACACGAGGCTGGCAGAAGAATTCGTCGGACGGCGCACCTTGCGATCTCACAATTCACACGCTCACCCTTGTCGCCAGGATGACCCGCCGAACGCGCGGACTGCCAGATAGGCCACGTTGCGCTTCCAATAGGCGACCTTGCTTCGCGTCATCAATTCCAGAAAGAGGTCATCGGCCTCCTTCCGATCAAAGCGCTTGTCGGCGGGCGTGACTTCGCCATCAGGCAATGCCACGGTTCCGGCAGAGCCATAAATCAAATCGTGCACGATAGGCGCAACCAGCGAGAGTTCAAATGACGCGATGAAGCCCCATAACAAACGTGGAATACTTGCCAAGTCGGTCTTGAAGCCGCGCTTGGCCGTCACAATGAACCCATCCAATGCCGCACACCGACAATCGTCGAGCAAGACCCATTCGGCGTTGTTGTACGTCACAGCCGGTTCGGGCAACTCCAGCACCCGGCGCAGATTCGCCCCGGAGCCGACGGCTGGTTTCGCCGCTGTCGTGTTCGAAATATGTGACTGAATCTCGCGGGCGGAAATCTTCCGATTTCCTTCGCCGATGTCGAAGCTGAACGATTTGGTGAGAGCCGCCACGAGACTGTCGTTGTCGGCCAACGCCGGAGCCTTGCCCGTCGCGGGCCGCTGCGGTGAAGTAGCACGCTCAACGACCTTGTCACGACTGACCGTGAGGGACATCGATCGGTCGCCGTCGCACATGTTGATGGTGATCGTGTCCCCATTCTCGATTTGCTGGTCGATCCGGGTAAATTGCTCGATGAGTTGCGTGAGGTACGCATTCGTGTGCGTAAATTGCGCGTGGACGATGTCCGGCATAGAGTCTCTCCTTAAGATATCCTCAGCAGGCTGCCGGCTCGTTCCGACGCACTGCCGGCCCACTCCTCCCCCGTTCGCACGACCGGAGAGGCGGCCTGTCCTCGCTGCGCGGGCTAGTGGGGAAGCGGAAGGGTCAGCAGGATTCCCCCCATCACGTCATGCGGCTTGAAATCTTTCTTTGGACTGTTCGGATGCGCGTTGTGGCAACTCACACAGGTCTGGGACAGGGCCTTGTCCGGGTAGAGAGCCTGGAAGACGGGTCTGCCTCCCTCGGTCGTCACACCGGTGTGGGGACGATCGGGATCGATCAGGATCGCGGTCAGACCGGCCCGCTCGAAGTCGGTGGCCGGACGATTCGTCTTATTGATCGCCCAATTGCTGATGAGCCGGAATCGAATTCCATTGCGTTGCTGCGCAACGAGCCGACCCGATTCGAGCAAGAACTGAGCAGGAAGGGGAAGCCTGGAGGTCTCTCTCCAGTTTTCTGCGGCAAAGACGATTCCCCGCAACTGCATCCGCTCCACGATGTCGGTGGTGTAGAACTCCCGATCGGCCTGGATCACGCTATGCACATAATCCGCGACCATCTCGGCCGGCAAACAGGGGGCCATCCCCGCCTCCTTGCTCGCGGCACTCATCGTCCACTGACTCAACAGAACGGTGGCCACGATGCCGACTACGAGGCCGGTGAAAAATCCTGCACCCTTCATGCTGCACCCACCTTTTTTGTCCGCGCGTGGTTGCCTTGCTCCCCAACCGCAGCCATAAACCCGCCCGGCCAGAACTTGCGGGTCGCCTCCCGCAAAAGCATACGCCGACACAGCAGAGAAATCGAGATTATGGACCGGCCTGTTTCCGAACCGGTACAATGCCGGTGGTGATGTCGTCTGAACAATGTGATTCCAATCCGTGGAGAGAAGAATCAGCAGTCGCTTCAGCGGGAATGCAGCCAATGACAGGAAAATTTGATCCGGAATCCCATGAGTGGGCCAGGCACGAGCACGTCGTTGTATTCGATGGTGTGTGCAATTGGTGCAATGCCTGGGTGAACTTTTTGATCGATCACGATCCTCAGGAGACCTTCAAGTTCGGCACCCTACAGTCCGACCGGGGACAACAGATTTTGCATACACTGCAGCTTTCGACCGAAGACTTTTCGACCTTCCTCCTGCTGGAGCAGGCCCGCGTCTACACCAAATCCACGGCCGCGCTGAGAATTGTGCGGCACCTCCCCGGCTTCTGGCCCCTATTCTATCTCGGCATCCTGATCCCAAGCCCCCTGCGTGATGCGCTGTACGATTATGTTGCGCGTCATCGGTACCGGTGGATGGGCAAAACCGATGCATGCCGGGTCCCCTCCCCGAACCAGCGCAGACGGTTCGTGTAGTGCCTGCGGGCAGAGAGTTTCGCCGCACGCAGCGCACGTTCGCGCCTTGAGCCATTCACGGGAACGGCGTAGACTCCGCTTTGTAACGATCGCGCCGGCATCGAGGCCGTGCCCATTCTCATACCTGATGAAGAGGAAGAACCTATGAACCACTTGTTCACGGCATCCATATTCGTCGCCATCGCTATGGCGCTGTCTGTTCCATCACCGGCGGTCGCACAAAACTTTCCTCCGTCTGTCACACAAAAAATTCACGCGGCGCAGAAGCAGGTCAAAACGATCGGCCTGGAGGAGTATCGAAAAGTCGTGGAGAGTCCGGGCGAGGCGTTAATTATAGATGTGCGCGA
>OCTV010000657.1_pt1 | contig 13503 bp, 15 predicted proteins | sample 1539101 | NCBI WGS metagenome assembly OCTV01 (sample SAMEA3991422, study PRJEB22521) | metagenome | biome: anthropogenic terrestrial biome; feature: sewage plant; material: sludge | place: Sweden | collected 2012-09-26 | reverse complement strand
ACTATAAAAGTAATTTTAAAAATTTAAAAAGGAAAAGACGATGAAAGAAGAAACACAAAAAAAAGACAGTTATAAAAAGCTGTTTTCAAATACGCTTATATTTGCGATAGGTACATTCAGCTCAAAAATTCTTGTATTCCTTCTTGTGCCGTTGTATACACACGCACTCGTGCCAAAGGATTTTGGTATTGCTGATTTACTTATGCAATGCGCAAATCTTCTCATCCCTATTGTTTCAGTTGCTATAACTGAAAGTGTCATACGCTTCGGACTTGATAAAAGATATAATAAAAAGACCGTTTTTACAACTGGCTTTGTAGTAATAATTTTTGGCATGCTTGTGTTACTGCCGTTTATGCCGTTTATTTCAATGATAAGGTTTGTAAAAGGCTATGGAATATTACTATATCTATATGTTTTTATTGCAAGTATAAAACTGCACTTTTCTGAATTTGTCAGGTCAAAACAATTATTAAAGCTTTATGCTTTTAATGGAATACTGACAACATTTTTAATGCTTGGATTAAATATACTTTTTCTTGTAGTTTTGAAAATTGGTCTTATTGGCTATCTGCTTGCAATAATGCTTTCAGATTTTATTTCAATAATATTTTTATTTATCATTGCGGAGCTTTATAAGTATTTTTCATTGTCATCACTGAAAAAATCAGTAATGCGACAGATGCTGAAATTCTCAGTACCACTTATGCCAGCAATGATAATGTGGTGGATTACAAATGTTTCTGACAGATTTCTTGTTCAGACCTTTATCGGTGACAACGCAAACGGATTGTATGCCGCCGCATATAAAATTCCGACAATAATTACAGTTATATACTCAATGTTCAATCAGGCATGGAATTTATCAGCAATCACAGAATATGATTCAAGCAAAAAAGGAAGATTCTATACAAATGTTTTCAATTCAAATCAATCAGTAGTTTATATTGTTGCCGGCGGAATATTACTCTGTATTATGCCACTGGTAAAAATACTCCTTGATAATAAGTATTTTATAGCTTACAGATATATTCCATTTCTTGTACTTGCTGCGGTGTTTACCTGTTTTACGTCCTTTCTTGGAAGCATATATGCAGCAACAAAAAAATCAAAGAATTCATTCTACACCTTGCTTTTCGGAGCATTGCTTAATATTGTTTTAAACCTTATTCTTATTCCGATAGTGGGAATAAACGGTGCCTCTATTGCAACCTTTGCAAGCTACTCCCTTGTGTTTATGCTCAGAATAATTGATATAAAGAGATTTATTCATATTAAGGTTGACTTTTTAACGATGATTCTGAATATGATGCTACTCGGAACAATGACGGCGGCAATTCTTTTAATGGGTAAATTTATGATTGTTCCATTGCTATTATGCTTTGCTACTATTGTAATAATCAACTTTTCGGTAATACTAAAAAGCGTAAAGGCTGTTATGCCTGAAAAGATAAAAAGAAAAATACCTTTTTTAAAATAATATGAAAGGACGTTATTGATATGCCAACACCACATATTTGCGCACAAAAGGGCGAAATTGCAAAAACAGTTCTCATGCCGGGCGATCCGCTCCGTGCAAAATACATTGCGGAGAATTTTTTGGATAACGTAAAATGCTATAACACAGTAAGAAATATGTTTGGATACACAGGAACATATAAGGGTAAGGAAATTTCAGTTCAGGGTAGCGGAATGGGTATTCCGTCAATCGGAATTTATTCTTATGAACTGTTCAGTGAATATGAGGTTGATAATATTATCAGAATTGGTTCTGCGGGTGCTATTGCTGATAAAGTCAATTTAAGAGATATTGTCATTGGCATTGGAGCCTGCACAAATTCAAATTATGCAGAGCAATATAACCTCCCTGGGACATATTGTTCTATTGCTTCATATGAGCTTATTGAAAAGGCTGTTGCACAGGCAAAGGCAATCGGAGCAAATTATTGGGTGGGAAATATTCTTTCAAGTGATACATTCTATGACGATGATGTTGATGTATTGAAAAAATGGGCTAAAATGGGCGTGCTTGCTGTTGAAATGGAAGCTGCCGGCCTTTATATGAATGCAGCAAGACTCGGCAAAAAGGCACTTGCAATTGCAACGATTTCCGATTGTCCACTAAGAGGCGAGTCAACAACCTCGCAGGAAAGGGAGCAAACCTTCACACAAATGATGGAGATTGCCCTTAATATTTAAAAAAGCATTGACATTCCTGATTTTCTTGAATATAATGAAGAAACATTAGAAAGGTCAGCTATAATATGGGTACATTATTATACCTCGTATTGGTTGCAGTGTGCACTTATTTAGTGTATAATATTGTGAAAGAGTACAATCTGCATATTTGTCAATCAAGGTCTGTGAGTCTTTTAGCTATTCTCCTTGTTGGCTTTTTATTAGCGGGCGTGGTAGGTTTCTTACTGAAATTTATAATGATACCGCTGTTACTGATTGCTTTACTATATTTTGCTGTAACTATTTGCAGACACTAAAAACAGGGGGAAGTAACTTGGCAGAATTAAAATACGAAATAACAAAATCTATCGGTGTTTTGTCCGAAAATGCAAAAGGCTGGACAAAAGAACTTAACATGGTAAGCTGGAACGAAAGAGAGCCTAAGTATGATTTGAGAGAATGGTCACCTGACCACTCAAGAATGGGAAAAGGAATTACTCTGACTGAAGAAGACATTGTTTCTTTAAAAAATCTACTTAATGGCGTTGATGACGAAGACGACATTGACGAAAGTAAAATGGTTTAATATTATGCCCTCACATAAAGTGGGGGCATTTTTATTTTTATAGCTTGTCTTTTTTATATAATTTGTGGCATATATGAAATTTTTGCAGTATAATAATAGATAACAAAAGATTATTTTAAGGAGAATATTATGGGCGATTTAGTTTTAAAGAAGGATTATATTATTACTTATACAAAAGTTCAGATGTCCCCTCTCGAGCCACAGCCTGAAGATATTTCTATTGATGATATCGCACACGCACTCTCATATATGTGCAGAGCAAACGGACATATCAAAAACTTCTTTTCAGTGGGTCAGCATTGTATCAACTGTTCAAAGGAAGCTAAAGTGAGAGGTTATTCCAAAAAAATTCAGCTTGCTTTACTTCTTCACGATGCTAGCGAAAGCTATATTTCTGATATCATAAGACCTGTAAAACAAAATCTCAATAAGTATCTTGAAATTGAAAACATATTGCAGAATGCAATATATAAAACCTTTGGAATTGAAAATCTAACAGATGCCGAAAAAGAAAAAATCGATGAGATTGACAATGTAATGCTCCAGCACGAATTCATTAATCTTGCTGATATGAAGATTTTTAATGATGATATTGAAATTGTCGGCGAGTATGATTTTGCCTGTAGAAATTTTATTGATGTTGAAAATGAATATCTTGAGATTTTCAAAGCTTTGACTGCTGAGTAAAAGGAAGTATATTTGTGAAGGAAAAGAGGACGATAAGCTTACTCGGTGAGAATATAGAATACACTCTCGACCGAGGAAAGCGTAAAAATACATATCTATGTATTTCTCAGGGTGAGCTTTTAGTGAGAATTCCGACAAGGCTATCTTTAAAAAATGCAGAAAAAATAATTCTTGAAAAGCAGGAATGGATACTTTCAAAGCTCTCAAAGCACAACGCTTTAAAAACCGAAATCTCATACGATAATGGCTCGGAAATTTATATTTTCGGACAAGCTTACATAATTGAAATTATTGATAATGCAAAGAAAAACAACGCTGAAATTGTAGGAAACAAGCTATTGGTATATTTATCACGTGGCGAGGTTAAAACAATTATTGATAAGTTTTTAAAAGAGATTTTTCAACAAAAGTTAGATGAATGCTTTGGGCATTATTATAAAATTACTGGCTTAATGCCAAAAAAGGTTACCGCAAAAAAACTTAGCAGAAGCTGGGGAAGATGCAGTTCTGACGGGAATATTTCCATCAGTAATAAGCTTGTTCATTATCCGTCTGTTGCACTTGAATATGTTGTTCTGCATGAAATCTGCCACTTGAAATATATGAACCACTCAAAAGAATTCTGGAATATGGTTGCATACTATATGCCTGAATATAAGGAAGTCAGAAATCTTTTAAAATAAAGGGGATAGAATTATGCTTGAAGCAACTCGATACGAAAAGCCTGATAAAAAAGACAGCAAGGCTCTTTCAAAGCAACTCAGGGAAGAACTTTTCAAACTTCAGCAGGATATAAAAAAAGCACAGTTCCCTGTTATGATAGTGTTCGAAGGCTTTGGTGGAGCTGGAAAAGGTGATGTAATAAGTAGCCTCATCTCTGAACTTGATCCAAGGCTTTTTGAAGTAATTTCAAATTTCTCATCAGATTGTCCAGAAAGTGAAAAACCATTCTTTTATAGATACTGGCGCGATATTCCAAGCAAAGGGACAATTTCAATCCTTAACAGAAGCTGGTATCAGGAAACTGTAAATCAATGCTTTGATGATGAGTTATCTAAAAAACAACTTGAAAAACGATATTCCCCAATCAACACATTCGAGCGTCAGCTTTCAGATGACGGGTATCTTATAATAAAAATATTTTTAAACATTGATAAAAAGGAACAGCACAAGCGATTTGAAAAGCTTTTGAGTTCTGACGTGACAAGCTGGCGTGTAAATCAGAAGGATATAAAGCATAACAAGAATTTTGATAGGTATAGTGGAATTTTTGATGCACTTATAGAAAATACAAGCACTGTTTTTGCACCCTGGCACGTGGTCGATTCAACAGATAAGAGCTATGCAAAGCTTGAGGCTTTAAGGCTTGTGGTGAATTCAATCAACGCAAGAATATCCCTTAACGCAACGGGCGTTGGTGGAAAGATAACCGCAAAAGTCATACCTGAAAAGTTTGAAATTACAAAGAATAAAAAGCTATGTGATGTTGATCTTATGCCGACTCTTGACGAGGAGAAGTATGAAAAGGAACTTAAAAAGCAACAGGAAAAGCTAAATAAGCTTCAGAATATTGCTTTTGTTAAAAGAGTCCCTGTAATAATCGCATTTGAGGGCTGGGATGCTGCTGGTAAGGGCGGAGCAATCCGAAGAGTATCGTCTGCACTTGATCCTCGTGGCTATGATGCTGTGCCTATTGCCGCACCTCAGGGTGATGAGGCGAAAAAGCATTATCTCTGGCGGTTCTGGAATCATATTCCGTCAAACGGCTCTTTTGCGATTTTTGACAGAACGTGGTACGGACGTGTTATGGTTGAAAAAATCGAAAAATTCACGGACGAAAAGCGTTGCAATATGGCTTATCAGGAAATTAATGAGTTTGAAAAAGAACTTTATGACAGCGGAATGGTGATATTGAAATTCTGGCTCCATATCAGTAAGGATGAGCAGGAAAAGCGATTCAATGACCGACAGAGTAATCCTGATAAGCAATGGAAGATTACCGATGAGGACTGGCGTAATCGTGAAAAGTGGGACTTGTACGAACAGGCTGTTGATGAAATGATTGAAAAGACTTCAACGAACTTTGCACCGTGGAATATTATTGAGGGCAATGATAAAAAATATGCACGGGTAAAAGTCCTTAAAATTATAAACAAGGCACTTGAAAAAAGACTGATTGATGATTGACGGAGGGTTTATGAAAATAGTTTCAATTAATATGATTATTGACCTTAATAAGCTTTTAAGCAATGAAAATGTAAAGGTTCATCTGCGTGATGCTTGTGGAAAGCAGTCATTGTGGTTTGAAAAGCTCGGCACAGATGAGATTTCTCAAAATACCTATGATATTATTGAAGATTATTTTAAGGAAGAAAACTTTAAGCTTATTTTCAGCGATGACAGAGTAAACTTCTGGGTTGAATAAAGGAGGATAAAATGGATAACAAAGAGATTTTCAAAAGAATTGACCATACAGTTTTAAAAGCAGTTTCAAGCTGGGAAGATATAAAAAAGCTTTGCGATGAGGCAATAGAATACAACACTGCTTCTGTTTGTGTTCCGCCGTCATATATCAAGAGAATAAAAATGACTTACGGTGACAGTATAAATATCTGTACAGTTATCGGATTCCCTTTAGGATATAATACAACAGAAACTAAAGTTTTTGAGGCTAAAAAGGCTATTGAAGACGGCGCAAATGAAATTGATATGGTAGTAAACCTCGGTAGCGTCAAGAATGGCGGTTTTGACGCTGTAACAGACGAGATAAAACAGCTTAAAATGGCTGCTGGTGAAAAAATTCTGAAGGTTATTATTGAAACCTGTTATCTCACCGAGGATGAGAAAATAAAGCTCTGCGAATGTGTCACAAAGGGCAACGCTGACTATATAAAAACCTCCACAGGATTTGGCAACGCGGGAGCTAAAATAGAAGACATTGAGCTTTTCAAAAAGCATATCGGGAAGAATGTAAAGATAAAGGCCGCTGGTGGAGTCAAGACAAAGGAAGATCTTGAAATGTTTATCAATGCTGGCTGTGACAGAATCGGCACAAGCTCGGCAATTACAATTCTTACATCAGGTGTTTCACAGGGATATTGATTTAGGGAGTGATATTATGAATAACATTAAAAGAGTTTTTTTAATTGTTCTTGACAGCGTTGGTATAGGTGAATTACCTGATGCTGATAAATACGGTGATAAGGGAAGCAACACACTTAAAGCCTGCTATAATACAGGAAAACTGAATATTCCTAATATGCAGAGTATTGGTATTTTTAATATAGACGGAATTGATTTTGGCAATAAGTGCAATGAGCCAAAGGGTGCTTATGGACGAATGGCAGAAGCCTCAAAGGGAAAAGATACGACAATTGGTCACTGGGAAATCAGCGGAATAATTTCCGAAAAGCCATTGCCGACATATCCGAATGGCTTCCCAAAAGAGCTCGTTGATGAATTTGAAGCGAAAACAGGCAGAAAAATTCTTTGCAACAAGCCATATTCAGGTACGCAACTTCTTCTTGACTATGGCAGAGAGCACGTTAAGACAGGCGACCTTATAGTTTATACCTCAGCCGACAGTGTATGGCAGATTGCCGCTCATGAGGATGTTGTGTCTGTTGAAAAGCTATATGAATACTGTCAGATAGCAAGAGATATGCTGACAGGTGAGCATAATGTAGGTCGAGTTATCGCAAGACCTTTTGTGGGAGAATACCCTGATTATAAGAGAACTACAAACCGCCACGATTTTTCACTTGAGCCACCTAAGAATACTTTTCTTGATGAAATTAAAAAAGCGGGACTCGATACAATCGGTGTAGGAAAAATCTATGATATTTTTGCCGGCAAGGGAATAAATGATTACACAAGAACAGTAAACAATTCTGACGGAATGGCAAAAACCATGCAATATGCTGACAAGGATTTTAAGGGCGTATGCTTTATAAATCTTGTTGATTTTGATATGGTTTACGGACATAGAAATAATGCATTGGGTTACACAGAAGCACTCAATGCCTTTGATAAGGAGCTTGCTGATCTGCTTGGTAAGCTTGGTGAAAATGATGTTCTTATGGTAACAGCTGACCACGGTTGTGACCCGTCGACTCCAAGCACAGACCATTCAAGAGAATACACACCATTGCTTATTGCAGGGAATAAGATAAAGACTGATATAAATCTTGGCACAAGAAAATGTTTTTCCGACATTGGTAAAACCGTCTGTGACCTTCTCGGCGTAAATTCTGATATAGCGGGCGAATCATTTGCTGATAAAATTTTGAAATAGAGGTGCAGTATGACTGATAGAGAACTTATTAAGGAAGCTTTTCTTGCAATGGAAAAATCATATTCGCCTTATTCAGGATATAAAGTCGGAGCAGCACTTTTGTGCAGGAACGGAAAAGTTTTCAGAGGATGTAATATCGAATCGTCAACCTATTCCCCGACAAATTGTGCTGAAAGGACAGCCTTTTTTAAGGCAATTTCTGAAGGTGAGCTTGAGTTCGAAGCAATAGCAGTAACAGGCGGTCAAGGCGGAGTAGTTTCAAGCTATTTTTATCCTTGCGGTGTATGCAGACAGGTTATGGTTGAGTTCTGCGATATGAAAACGTTCAGGGTTATTACTGCAAAAAGTCAGGAAGATTATGAAGTATGTACCCTTGAAGAGCTTATGCCGAAAATGATAAAGCCTGAAAAAATTTAGTTTAAAATAAATTTTAATCAACAGTAACATTTTTATGTTGCTGTTTTTATTTTTATCAACTTATAAATTATTGTTTTGTGGGGAAATTATTGTTATTACAATTAATTCATTTTAAAATCTTATTTTTATTGGAGGATATTATGAAAAGATTTTTTGCTTTATTTTTTGCAACATTAATTTCAATATCGCTGACAGCCTGTGCTGGAAATAACGATGAAGGTAATGCCGACAAAAACGGAAAATATGAAATAGCATTGGTAACCGACTATGGTTCTGTTGATGATAAGTCATTCAATCAGGGCGCGTGGGAAGGACTTACCGACTATGCAAAGAAAAAAATAAGTCATATCAGTATTACAGACCAACAGAAAAATCAACTGATGCTTACCTTAATACATTCCAGATGGCAGTAAAAAACGGTGCGAAAATCATTATATGTCCTGGCTTCCTTTTTGAGCCAGCAGTATTCAAAGCACAGGATATATACAAGGATGTTAAGCTTGTTATCCTTGACGGTGTCCCACAGGACGGTAGCTATAAGAATTTCAAAACCGCCGAAAACACTTATTCAATCGTTTATGCAGAGGAACAATCAGGCTTCCTCGCTGGATATGCCGCAGTAATGGATGGCTACAAGAAGCTTGGCTTTATGGGCGGTATGGCTGTTCCTGCTGTTGTAAGATTCGGTTATGGATATGTTCAGGGAGCTGAATACGCGGCAAAAGAGCTTGGACTAAAGCAAGGTGATATAAAAATAAAATACACCTATACAGGTGGATTTGACCCAATGCCTGAATATCAGACTAAGGCAGCCTCATGGTATCAGAGCGGAACAGAAGTAATATTCTCATGTGCTGCACTTGTTGTAAATAATGTTACAGCCGCAGCAGAAGCAGCAGGCAAGAACAAGTATGTTATCGGCGTTGACGTTGACCAGAAGGACGAGTCAAAGACAGTTATTACTTCTGCTATGAAGAATCTTCGCGGAACTGTTACAAAAGCTTTGGAAGAATTCTATAACGGTGAGTTCAGGGGCGGAAAGAATGATGTTCTTGGAGCAGAGGTTGACGCATTAGGGTTGCCAGACGATTTCTCACGTTTTAAAAAATTTAACAAGGATGACTATAAAGATATATACGAAAAAATCAAGGGAAATGATAATGGTATTACTGATTCAATTATCAAGGATACAAAGGACGGCAAGCAGGTTTCAATAAAGGATCTTCAGAAGTCGCTGAAGCTTGTTGACCTTGAAGAAGTTAAATAATTTAAGTAGCAAGAGGATGTTTTATCATCCTCTTGTTGTTGATACTTATTTTCACAAAGAGGTGGCAGTATGGAGTATGTCGTAGAGATGCTCAATATTACAAAAAAGTTTTCAGGCATAAAGGCAAATGATAACATAACTCTTCAGGTTAAAAAAGGTGAAATTCACGCACTTCTTGGGGAAAACGGTGCAGGCAAGTCAACCTTAATGAGTGTGCTCTTTGGAATATATCAGGCTGAAAAGGGTAGCATCCGTATCCGTGGCAGGGATGTGCGGATTATGAACCCTAAGAATGCCAGTGAAATGGGAATAGGAATGGTTCATCAGCATTTTAAGCTTGTTAAGGATTTTACTGTTCTTGAAAATATAATTCTTGGTGAAGAAACCTCAACTCTCGGCTTTCTTCGTATGGATGATGCGCGTGATAAAGTTGAACAGCTTAGCAAAAAATATAATATGAGAATAAATCCCGATGCAAAGATTTCGGAAATTTCCGTCGGTATGCAACAGCGTGTTGAAATTCTCAAAATGCTTTACAGAAACAACAATATTCTTATTTTTGATGAGCCGACAGCTGTTCTTACCCCACAGGAAATTAACGAGCTTATGCAGATAATGAAGGGAATGGCGAGTGAAGGTAAATCAATAATATTCATAACTCATAAGCTCAATGAAATAAAGGCCGTCGCCGATAACTGTACTGTTTTAAGGCGTGGAAAGCATATCGGTACTGTAAACGTCAATGAAACCTCAAAAGAACAAATGTCGGAAATGATGGTGGGCAGAAAAGTCAGCTTTAATGTTGAAAAGACACCTTTCGAGCCAGGTGAAACGATACTTTCCGTACGAAATCTTTCAAAGAATTCAAAGCATGGTGGTAAGAAAGTTTTAAGCAATATTTCCTTTGAAATAAGGAAAGGTGAAATTCTCAGTATTGCTGGAATTGACGGCAACGGACAGTCCGAGCTTGTTGAGGCACTAACAGGACTCAATCCATCAGATGAGGGACAGATAGTTTTAAGAGGACAGGAAATTTCGAAAAGGAGTATCAGATACCGCAATATAAACGGACTTGCTCATATACCAGAAGACAGGCATAAGCACGGGCTTATCCTTGATTATTCTCTTGAAGAAAACCTTATTCTCAAAAGATATTTTACAAAGAAATTTGCGCCGAGTGGTTTTATCCGCACGAGTGTTGCTAGGCCTTTTGCAAACAAGCTGATTTCAGAATTTGATATAAGAAGTGGTGAAGGAGCAAAGACAAAGGCAAGAAGTATGTCAGGCGGGAATCAGCAGAAAGCAATTATTGCAAGGGAAATAGATACCGACCATAATGTTCTTATAGCTGTTCAGCCAACAAGGGGGCTTGATGTCGGTGCTATTGAATATATCCACAATCAGCTTATTTCAGAGCGTGAGGCGGGAAAGGCAATTCTCCTTGTGTCTTTTGAAATTGATGAAGTTATGGACATTAGCGACAGAATTCTTGTAATGTATGAGGGAAAAATCACAGCGGATTTAGACCCGAAGACAACGACAGTAAACGACCTTGGCTTATATATGGCGGGTTCAAAAAGGAGCGTGGCTGAGTGAAGCGAATGAAAAGCTTTTTAGCGTCTGACAATCATTCAGCAGTGCTTTCGTCAATTATCGCAATAGTTGTCGGGCTTGTTTTCGGACTTCTGATTCTTCTTATAAGTGACCCTGCTAATGCGTGGAACGGTTTTGCAACAATTCTTTCAGGTGGTTTTGCTGGTGGACTTCGTGGCGTGGGTGATGTATTCTATTACGCAGTACCTGTGATGATGACAGGGCTTGGTGTTGCTTTTGCATTCAAGACAGGTCTTTTCAATATTGGCGGACCTGGCCAGTTCATTTTCGGGGCATACTGTGCAATACTTGTTGCTATAAAATTTACATTTCTACCTGGGTCCTTAAAATGGCTTGTGCCTCTTATTGTTGCAATGATAGGTGGAGCTTTATGGGCATCAATCCCCGGCTTGCTTAATGCATATTTCAAAGTCAATATTGTAATAGGTTCTATAATGATGAACTATATCGGAATGTATATTACAAATTACCTGATAAAGCTTACAATATTTGATTCCACAAAGAATATGACTCTCCCTGTACCACAAGGTTCTACATTGCCAACTGGGGGGCTTGATAAAATATTCCCGTTAAGTAGTATCAATATAGGAATTTATATTGCAATCATAATGGTTATAGTGATTTATATTCTTCTTGAAAAAACAAAGACAGGCTATGAACTCAAAGCCTGTGGCTTCAATAGAGATGCTGCAAAATATGCAGGTATCAACGAAAAAAGGAATATTATTGTTTCAATGATGATATCAGGTGCGCTGATGGGATTGGGTGGCGCAATAATGTATCTTTCAGCGTCTGGCAAGCATATATCTGTTGTGGACGTTCTTGCCCCTGAAGGCTTTAATGGAATTCCTGTTGCGCTTCTTGCATTGAACAATCCATTCGGGGTATTCTTCTCAGCAATATTTATAGCTTATATTACAGTAGCGGGATTTTATATGCAGTCATACGGCTTTGTTCCTGAAATTATTGATATAATTATTTCAACAATAATTTATTTCAGTGCTTTTGCTCTAGTGCTTCGTGGAATAATTTCAGAGGCTGTTCTGAAAAGCGAGCAAGAGGGAAACGGAGGTTAAAATTAATGGATACTTTCTATTTTCTCGTTCAGCAGACTATGTTCTTTTTTATTCCTCTTATGATTGTCGCACTCGGCGGAATGTTTTGTGAAAGCAGTGGCATTATCAATATTGCTCTTGAGGGTATTATGGTAATCGGTGCATTCTTCGGGCTGTTGTTTGTGAGTATTAATCAGGATAATATGAGCGGACAGGGCTTACTGATAATTGCTATGCTTATTTCAATAGTGGTGGGAATTATATTTTCATTATTTCACGCATTTGCATCAATCAATCTTAAAGCTGACCAGACAATAAGCAGCACAGCACTTAATATGTTTGCACCTGCCTTTTGTATCTTTGCAGCAAGAGTTGTACAGGATGTTCAGCAGATAAGCTTCAAAAATACCTTCAGAATTGAAAAGGTAACATGGTTCGGCGACATTCCGATAGTCGGTAAAATGTTTTTTCAGAACACATATATAACTACCTATATAGGTATTGCAATTCTCATAATATCAAGTATAATTTTATATAGAACAAAGTTTGGTCTGCGTCTGCGTTCCTGTGGCGAAAATCCGCAGGCGGCTGAGTCAGTCGGTATAAGTGTATATAAAATCCGTTACGCTGGTGTAATGCTTTCAGGTGCACTTGCTGGGCTTGGCGGAATAGTATATGTAATTCCAACCTCAACAAACTTCAACGCGACAGTTTCAGGATATGGCTTTTTAGCACTTGCCGTTCTTATTTTCGGTCAGTGGAAGCCAGGGAAGATTTTCCTCGCTGCTTTGTTTTTCGGCGTTATGAAAACACTTGCAGCGGCTTATTCGGGGATACCGTTTTTCCTTAAAATAAATATTCCTGACACATTCTATAAAATACTGCCATATGTAGCAACACTGATTGTTCTTTCATTCACTTCAAGAAAATCACATGGTCCGGTAGCCGCAGGAATACCTTATGATAAGGGTGCAAGATAAAAATAACATTATTTAAGGGGGACAAAAAATGCTGACAGAAGACGGAAAGCAATATCACATTCGTTGTAAAGAGGGCGAAGTAGGAAGATACGTTCTGCTCCCTGGTGACCCTTTCAGAACAGACGTAATAGCAAGCTACTTCGATGATGCAAAGCTTATTGCACACAATCGTGAACATAAGACATGGACAGGTTACCTCGACGGCGAAAAGGTAACTGTCACTTCAACAGGTATGGGATGTCCTTCTGCTGCTATTGCAGTTGAAGAGCTTATAAAGTGTGGTGCTGATACTTTTATAAGGGTCGGCACAGCAGGAAGAGTCAGCGACAGGTCACAGGATATGACACTTGATGGTGTTATCAATACTGCGGCTGTTCGTGATGAGGGTGGTGGCGCCCAGGATCTAGATCGGAAGAGCACACGTC